>Ga0210401_10000324_pt1 | contig 58690 bp, 38 predicted proteins | sample IncBWH32MmetaG_FD_150866 | JGI IMG/M metagenome (GOLD analysis project Ga0210401, IMG submission 150866) | Forest soil microbial communities from Barre Woods Harvard Forest LTER site, Petersham, Massachusetts, United States - Inc-BW-H-32-M | ecosystem: Environmental > Terrestrial > Soil >...
GGGGCAGTTCCACGTTCTGAAACGCCGTCAGCACCGGAATCAGGTTGTACATTTGGAAGATGAACCCGACGTGGCGGGCGCGCCACTCCGTCAGCTTGCTCGCGGACATGTGCGTAATCTCGTCGCCATCGACGGTGATGCTGCCCGCCGAAGGCACGTCGAGGCCGCCGAGTAGGTTGAGCAGAGTCGTCTTGCCGGAACCGCTCGGACCCATGAAAGCGACAAAGTCGCCCTTGTCCACGTCGAGGTTCAATCCCTGCAGGACTTGAATTTTTTCTCCGCCGCGGCTGTAGGTCTTATTCAAGCCGCGCACGCGGATCAGGCTTTGCGAGGACACGCTTCCATCCACTCGAATCATGCCGCTTTCCTCCTATTGGCCGATTTCGACTTTCTCACCGTCACGCAAATTCTCGGGGCCCTTAACGACAATGGAGTCGCCCGGCGCGAGGCCCGCCAGTACGCTGACGTCCGTCCCCCGTTCCGTTCCGATGGTGACCGCTCGGCGCTCGACCGCGCCATTGCTCATTAGATACACGAACGAAGCATTGGAGTCCGACCGCACCGCGCTCTTGGGGATGTAGGCAACCGCCTCCGGAGTCTTGTCCAACCCTTTTTTGGCCATCGGCTTGGGCTCCTCGAGAAACGCGACTTTCACGCCCATGTCCGGGAGAATCTTATCGTCCAATTTCAAGAAGGAAATGCGTACTTTTACCGTGGCCTTTTGACGATCGGCGGTGGGAATGACGGTGCGGACTTTCGCATCATAGGGCGCGTCCGGAAAGGCGTCCAGCGTGGCTCTCACCGCCTGCCCTTCCTTTACTCTCGCGATGTAGGATTCGTTGACGTCGACTTCGATTTCGTTGGAATTCATGTCCACGATCGTGGCGATGCCGGTGCGCGTAAATCCGCCTCCCGCCGAGTTGGGCGACACCATTTCCCCGACCTGTGCATCCTTGGAAACCACGATCCCCGCGAACGGCGCATGGATGCTGCAATTATCCACCGCTTGCTGCGCCTCCGCGATCCGCGCCTCCGAGGCCGCGACCTGCTGCTTGGCGAGGGAGATTTTCGCACGCAAGCTGTCGGCCGTGGTGCGGGCGTTGTCGAGAGCTTCTTGCGTTCCGATGCCGGCGTCGTGCAATTGCTGCGCGCGCTTCAATTCAATCTCGGCGTTTCGGAGCTGGACTTCGAGGTCGGCGATGGCGGCCTCGGCGGAATCGCGGTCCGCCTTCGTGGAGTCGAGGGCGCGTTTGTAGTCCGCATCGTCCAGTGTCGCGAGCATCTGTCCTTCCTTGACCCGCGTGCCTTCATCGAAAAAAACAGCCGTGACCCGCCCGGTAATTTTCGCGGCAATCGTGGCGCGCCGCCGGGGCGTAATGTACCCGCTGGCATTCAGCGCGGTCTGCGGGCCACCGGAATCGGGTTTGGCCACGGTGGCCACCTGCACGACAGCGGCGCGGCTCCGCAGCGAGAAGGCGGCCGCGACGATGGCCATGAATACGATCACCGGAATCAACGCGTACGTCACGCGCTTGCGCATGCCGGATTTGCTGCGCTTGTCGTCCGCGATGCGCAGCGTGCCCAGATCGGGTTTCGGAGAATCCAGCTGACTCGACATTCGCGCTCCGGTAGCTTTATGCGAAGGCGGCGGTCCCACTCAAGGCCGCGGCCCTTTGAGACGGCAGGCTGCGGAGATCACCTGCAAGCCGCTATTCTATCGCGTCCTTGGCCATCTCGCGATTTTGATCGGGATATTTCCTGGTAATCCTTCGGGGGGTTCGGAGGGAACAAGAAGTCTGATTCCTGGTCGTGCGCCCAACCCCCGTTTTCTGTTGAGCCCATCGGATGTACACTAAGGTGTCCCCGCCGAGGAGGCCTTATGCGGAACTACCCCTTCCCGCTAGCGGCGGTTCTTGTTTTGGCGGCAGCGTGCGCGTCGCAGGCGGCGGAAAAGCCGCGCCCGGCGCAGGCGAGTCAAAATCACCCTCAAAATCCGGCGAAAAGAGTCTGGACGAATGACGATATGGATCAGCTTCGCGCGCGGAGCATGATTTCCATTGTCGGGCAGGAGCCCTCGCAAGCGGCCGCCTCGGAGCAGGCCACCCCTTCGGCGAGCGAGGCGTCGTTCCCGGTGTACGAGTCGCGGCTCGACGATCCCGAGTGGTACGCCCAGACGGCGGCAGCGCTGCAGGCCGAACTCGACCAACGCGAAGCGGATCTTCAGCAGCAGCAAGAGGCGCTGACGCTGGCCAAGGACCGCATCACTCAACCCGGAGTCAATTTGAACGAGCCGAGCGTCGGAGTGACGCCGGCTGCGGCGCTCGAAGTCCTCCAGGGGCGCGTCCAGGAAATTCAAAGCCAGCTCGACGAACTTGCCGACCTGGCGCGCCGGCACGATATTCCGCCGGGCGATTTGCGCGGCTAGGCGCAGCAGCCTTTTCGCAACTTCAAGAAGGAGTAGATCCCTCGGGCAAACCCCGCCCTCGGGATGACAAATTTACAGTTTTCCTTTCCGCGACTCCTGAATTCTGTCTTACGGGAACCACCAGGTGAATTTCGCGTAGACGCTCCGCTTGATGAGTCCGGAGTTCACGAGCGTCAGCGCATCATTCGATTCCAGGTGGTGATCCCGCAGCAGGTTCTGGCCCACGATGCTGAATTCGCCGCGTTCCCCGAATTTCCAGGAGAGCTGTGAGTCGATACGAGTGTACGAAGGAACCTCATCGGATCGGAGCGCGTTGACGAAGTACGCATTAGCGTCCCAGGTAAGGCTGTGAAAGAGCTCTACGTGAGATCGCAGCTGCGCCTGGTGTTGCGGGTTCGCACCCTGAGTGCCAGGCGCAGTCGTGGTGTCCTGACTGGTGGACTCAGTGTGGAGATGCATTTCGAGGAATGCATAGCTCGGACTTAGCGTCCAGCGGTTCGTCAGCTTCATGCTGGCCGCCACCTCGCCGCCTTCGGTCGCGCCGTACATTAGATTTCCAAATGTAAGCGGCATCAGGAAACGGGCCGGGGCGGGCGTTGGTCGGAACACTTCCGTGCCCGGCTCGACGGTTTGAAGGTGATCGTAACGATCGTAAAATAGTGAAAGATCGATGGATAGCCGTGCAAGAGGCTGCGCCCGGTAACCAGCCTCGAACGCAAGAAGGTGCTCGGACGGAGACTTCGGATTGCCGAACAAAACGACTTCCAACGGAGTGGCCGACCCATTCGGATCAGGGAACACGGCCAGGGCAGCGTCGAGACTTGTGTCCCTCTGATCGGGCGTGCGCGCGGCCCGGGAGGCCGCGGCCCAAAACGTTTCCCAATTCGCAGGGGTCCACGCCAGTCGGACACTTGGTTCAGCATCCCAACCCGTAAAATAGCTGCTTTCAAATTTTGACCCGATCGTCAGGAGCACTCGGTTGGGATCGATCGCGACGGTGTCCTGAGCAAAAAGATCGAAGAGGTGAAGCACGGGGTCGGGCGGATTGAACGCCTCGTCGATGGTTCCAAGCGTGTGATCCCAGGTCTGCCGGTAGCCAGCCCCCCAATTCCAATCCTGGCGCGATCCCCACGCAAAATGGTGCACGAAATCGAAATCGATGGTGTGGCGGGTCTCGGTCGCGTCAGGGCCGGTCCGCGTGTAGTTGTCAAAATAAAATTGCAGGCTGAAATCCGAGCGGCTCGAAAAGGTATGGTTCCACCGGCTCAGGATATTTCCGCCGGACATGCTCATGCGCTCGTCCAGATTGTTCGTCACGGGGGGATCAATCGAAAAAATATGGATGATCGTGGCGTCTTCCCGTCCGCCATATACGTCTCCCTCAATCGTGACGGAGTCCCGGGAAGAGATCGACGAGTCGGCTCGGAACCCTCCATGCAGTAGGTGCCAGGGATCATCTCCGCTTTCGCCGTCCTGCTCGGGGAAGGCGCCGTGGTCAAGGTACTTCAGAAAGATGCGGTAGCTTGTGTTCTTGCTCACCGTCCCGCCATACCGGGCCACGCCGTACGCCTGCCCGTCGGACCCGCCCGCCCCTGAGACGAGCCCACCTTGCGTGTCCTTCGCAATTTTCGTGACGATGTTGACCACGCCGTTGACGGCGTTCGCGCCCCACACGGTCGCACCCGGTCCGCGAATGACCTCGATCCGGTCGACGTCCTCCAAGGGCACATCCTGCGTGTCCCAGTTCACGCCGCCGACAAGCGGCGTATATACCGCGCGGCCGTCAATGAGCACCAGAAGCTTGTCGCTGAATTGCTGATCGAATCCGCGAGCCGAAACCGCCCAGGTGTTGGCGTTGATCTGCTCCACATCCATCCCCGGCACCATCCGCAGAAGGTCCGGAATATTCGTCGCGCCGGAGCGGCGAATATCCTCCTGGGTGATTACGTAAATTGCCGCGGCTGCCTGCGACATCTTCTGTTCTTTCTTGGAAACGGAAGTCACCTTGATGTTCATCAGGTCTTCGAGCGATATCTGAGTGAGGTCGCGCGCGCTGGCCGCTTGCGCGGGTTGCATCGCGTTTTGAGAAGAAACCTGTCCGGACATCTGGCCCGGTAGGATTGACAGGCTCAAGACCATCAGCCCGCAAATCCGCCTCGGCATGACCGTGAAAATCGCTGCCGCGTTTGACCTGGACACATCGCCCTCCACGAAATCCGAGAGCATGTTTCGGGCCACGCCGTGGGCATTTATGATTCAGTACGATTCTCAAAAGACAGAATTTATGGCCGGGGGCGCGCAAGAAGAATTTGTTAGCCCAGCGGTTAGAATGCGTAGATTCTCAATGTGGTACAGCAGGCTTTATCGAATTCCAAAATGGAAGAGTCGCTGTGCCCTCTAGCGCGGCGTCTCCGCGCGGTAAAGTTCCGCGGTATTGAAGATGGCTGAAGCGACGAGCATCACGGCCATGCCGGTGATTGCCGCGAGTCCTCCTACGTCAAACAGGCGATACGGCGACCCGAACGCCCGCGCGTCGGGACGGAACCACAGGGCCACGTTTCCGAGCGAAAGCAAAATGCGAATTTCCGTGGGGCCGAACTTCGCGAACGACAATTGAAACTTTCCGAGGGAATAGGCCGCGAGGTACGACTGAATCGAAAGCATCAGGAACGCGACGAACATGCCGAGTGCGATTCTCCAATCGAGGAAGCCCGAGAGCGCCAGGCCGCCCATCAGAAACAAGCCGCCGAACGTGTCAATCATGTGATCAACATAGAAGCCGTAGCGGGGGCGCTGCCGGTTGCGCAGGCGCGCGAGCGTGCCGTCGAGGCTGTCGCCAAACCAATTGAGCGCCAGAAAAAATGTCGCGAGGACGAGGCCCGCGCGATTTGTTCGCGCGAAAGCGTAGCTTCCGCCCGCGAGCAGCATCGCGACACACCCGATGAACGTCAGATGATCGGAGTTGACGCGAGCCGGGAGGCGCGCCGCGAGCCACGCGAGGGTTTTCTGCTCGGCCTCCGCCGAGAAGCTTTGCTGCAGCCGCGCGGCGTCTCGAAAGCGCGAAACGTCTTTTTTCTTGGGCGTCTTCCTTTCGGTTGCGCCGCTTGAGTTCGATGGTGCTTTGATGCGTGAAGGATCATTCGTCATGTCCGTTTTCCTTTCTGGAGAATTGGGCGTGCGCTAACGTCCTGCCTGTGCGGCCTCGCGCAGAACCGCCGCGCGGGTGGACTGCAACGTAAACTCCAGCGATTCCCTCGGCACGCTCTCGACCATGGGCCCGATCAGCCACGCGAGGCCCGTGGGAATGTCCCGCGTCAGCGAAATCGCTTCGCACTGCACGTAAACGCCACGGCCCGAATCGAAATATCGCCAGTAGGAGTTGAGCCTCCACAAATATCCGCCGTCTTTCCCCGGCGGCAGCTCGTGCTCGTCCGGCTCGCCGGCGTTTTCGACCTGCGCGATTCGCGTGCTGAACGAGTTGCTGTACTCGCGTCCGGGACCCAGGACCTGGTGGTGCACGTCGAAATTGGCGTCAAGAATGATCGTTAGGATCTTCTTCTTTCGCAGCCGGTAAAAAATCTTGAAGTTGTCGCCCTTGTGCTCGATCGTCTTCGACTGCGTGACTTCCGGTGCGTAATCCCGCGCGTGGCGGTCGTAGTCCTGAACGACGGCCAGCACCTGTTGCAGGGTGACGCCCGGAATGAAAATCGTGCCTACCCAGTGATGAATCATGGCGCCAGGCGTCGCGCTTCGGCCCGAAGGATCGGCCGTCCGCAAACGTTCCGAAATCTCCTCGCCGCGCTGCAAACGCGCCTGGACATCGCCGCGGCGCGGCTCCGCTAGGCCGTCGACCCAGAGGAAAGCGCCGCCCGGCGCCATCTCGCGCTCCATCCGCGGTTCAGTGAGGCGAATGTATTGGTCGAAGCCCTGGGTGGCCTCCGGCTTCAAATTCGTGGCGCCCGCCGATGAAGGGGCGAGCAGCAGAAGAATCACGAGCGCCCACGGGCCGCGAATTGGACCGCGATTTCGAATGGCTGCCTCCCTGCGCGAGCGAACATGCCCGAAGACCGAGTCAACTTGCAATACACAGCGCGTCAATCTCTGTCGATTTGGCATCATTTCGTAAATGTAATAAAGCTTTGGTCTTGGACGCGCACATCCATTAAACTGATTGCTCATTTGCAAAGGCGAGCAGGATTTCGTGGCCGAATCAACCCAGCCAAAATGCATTTTTCGTTTCGGTCTGTTTGAGCTGGACAGCGCCACGGGCGAATTGCGCAAGGAGGGGATCGCGCGGCCGCGAGTGCAGGGGCAGCCGCTCGAGATCCTGCTGCACCTGCTCTCGCAGCCCGGCGAAGTGGTCTCCCGGGAAGAGCTGCGCGCGCAATTGTGGCCGGCGGATACGTTTGTCGATTACGACCACAGCCTCAACGCCGCGGTGAACAAGCTCCGCGACGCCCTGAACGATTCCGCCGAGAACCCGCGATTCATCCAGACGATTCCGCGGCGGGGCTACCGCTTCATCGCTTCGGTGCAGGTGGCAGATGGGACGGCTGCGCCCGCCGCCGAATCCAAGCCAGTGGCGCGCCCGGCCTCGGAAAGCGCTGCGCCGGCGACCTCGCGGGCTCCCGACGAAAAGCGCAGCTATGCGCTGAGCGACTCTCACGATCTTCCCGACGCACCGCGCGGCGTCATTCAACTTCTCTTCTCGCTCATTCAGGTGATGTATCTCTCGTTTTACATCACCTCGCTGGCGCGGCTGCACTGGGTCGAGCCGATTCTTGCCCAGGCGTTCCAGAATTCGAAATGGCTCTTCGGCATGCTCCTTCTCACGGCGCTCGCCGGAATCCCGGTGCGTTTGTATCTTCTTTCCGCTTCGATTTTCGGATATCGCGGCCTGCCGGTGAAATTCCATCTGCTGTTTCCGGTTGTGCTGCCGCTGGATGAGCTGTGGGCGCTTGCGCCGTTTCTGCTGGTGGATCAGATTGGCGTTGGACTCGCGCTGGCGGCCACGGCCGCGCTGGTCTACCTTCCCTTCTCGCAGCGCAGCCTGATGCTGATGGGCGAATTCAGCCGCAAGCAACAAGAGAATCTCTAGCTGTTGTAGGCTTGGTCGCTCGCCGCGTCTGCAGTAAGCTTCCGTCCCAGTGTGTTCCGCGGATGACGCGGCGAAAATCATTCCGTCCAGGTGCGATGATGCGACACGCAGCAATCACGGCGATCATTTCCGGCTTTCTGTTTTTTGCGTTCAACACCTCAAGGCCTCTGCGCGCGCAGTCGGAATCGGCCGGCGACCCGGTCAAGATTCTGGTCAGCCGGCTCGACCTCGAGCGCTACAAGGCCACGATCAAAGGCCTGACCGAGTTCGGCGACCGCCGCCAGGGCACCGATCGCAATCGCAACGCGATCAACTGGATCGAGTCCCGGCTGAAAAGTTACGGCTGCACGAATATCGAACGCCTGAAGTACGACTACCAGCCGCTCAACGCTGACACGCGCAACTCGATGCCGTATACCGCAGCTGGACCTGGCACGCCGACGCCTCCCGACGCAACGTCTGTGGGTGGAGGGCGGCCCAGGGGCCTGCGCGTTCGCACCGGAGTGAACAATGATCCCAACGCGCAGCCGGATCCGAAAATTCGCGCGCTCGATTCCCAGCCGTCAACGCCCGGCGCGCGCGAGGAGGTCTATTGCACGAAGGTAGGCGTTGCGCATCCCGAGGAAATGTACATCGTCAGCGCACACATGGACGGCATCGGCTGGGGCGAAGCGGCCAATGATGACGGCTCGGGCACAGCTCTCGTCATGGAACTCGCGCGCGTCCTGAGTGGCGCGGACGTGGAGACGCAGCGCTCGATTCGCTTTATTTTCTGGAACAATGAAGAAACGGGGCTCAACGGCAGCACCGCGTACGTCGAGCAGCGCAAGGACCTGCAAGGAAAAGAATCCCCCACGGGATCGGGGAAGTATCCCGAGCCGAAGTGGCTTGGAATGATTCAACACGACATGCTGCTCTTCGACCACGGCGCTCCGCGCGAAGACGGCAGCATGAGCAAAGAGCAGCGCCCCGAAGCCGACATCAACGTCGAATTCCAAGTGAACTCGAAATTCGCCGCCGAGTCGCAGGCCCTGGCTTGGGCGCTCGAGCAGGCCGACGAAAAATACGCGACGGACTATCCGGCGGCCGTTGGCAGCCATATGACGAACACCGATTCCAGTCCGTTCATGAACGAAGCGCCCGCCATCAGCGTGCGCGAAAACGAGCGCGGCACCCAGATCGGCAACGGCTGGGACCCGCAGTGGCACCAGCCAACCGACCTCTACTCCACGTACAACGACAAGGATTTTCGCCTCGGCCTGAACGCGGCGCAGACGACGTTGGCCGCGACCGCGAGATTGGCGGGCGCTAGCGTGACAAAGTAGACCGCGCGACATACTGAGATACTGAGAGCCCGCCCAGAGGCCTCTCTACTTAGCGGGCCTCTGCGGTACGCTCCAGTTCACAATCGGTCCCATCCGGGGAATGTTCAGACCTGCTGCGGCAGCGGTGCGCCTAAAATGTTTCCCGGGAGGATCCATGACCAGCCATCCGGAAAAGCAGGCGTTGGAGGTTCGGATCGAAAGACTGGAGAGGCAAAACCGGCTTTTCCGCCGGGGGGCGCTTACGTGCCTGATCGCACTCGTGTCGGTGGGCTTGATGGGGCAGACGAAGCACCCCCGCAAGGCCGCCCCGGCTCCCGCGGCTCCGGTGGTGCCCGAGAAGATCGAAGCGGAAAGCTTTATCATGAAAGACAGCAGCGGTAAGATTCGCGCGGAGCTATCGATGGCAGGCACAGGGCCGGCTCTCAAGCTGCTTGACGAGAGCGGGACCCCGCTGATGACGCTTTCGTTGAATGACGGCAGCCCGAAAGGACCCTTGATGCTCTTGTCGGATGCCCAGCATCAGGCGGGGTTCTCCCTCAGCGTTTTGGAAGGCATGGGCTCCCAGCTATCGCTCGCCGGCGCGCGTCCCGATATTCAAGCGCGCATGGTCGTGGCGCCGGACGGAACTTCGCTCGAATTGTCGGACGCCGACGGTTTCGCGACGAGTATCGGGAACGGAATGCAAGCCTCGAAGGGCAAGCAGCCGAAGAAAACGACTGCCGCCTCCGTGACGCTCTACGGCAAAGACCGGAAGGTGCTCTGGTCAACTCCTTAGCCCATGCCGCGGGTCATCTCGATCGAACTCGACCCTTATTTCAGACTGAGCGTAGGAACGCCTGATCCATTCTGGATGAACGTGCAACTCGCTTTCCCGTTACCGCCACAAACATCTCTTTGCATCTTGATGGTTTCCAGTTGGATGAATTGTTCCGGGGATAGGTGCATGGCTTCGCGATAGGCATTGTCGGCATTTGCGCGGCTCTGCTCCGCTTGCTGCCGCTGATCCTCCGCAAGTTTCGTCTGCTTCTCGGTCTGAATGCGTTGCTCCTGCGTGGCGGTCTCAATTCGTTGATTCTTGATCGCGTCCGGAGGGTTCGCCTTGCCAACCGTCATCGTCAAAAGTTGAACCGGCAATTTCTTGTCTTTGATGAATGCAATCAACTGGTCGCGTATCTCCGCGTCAATCGCATCTAGCGCGGTCGTTGAGATCGCCGTCTCGTTCATGCCGCGCTTGCGTACGGCCTGCCTGATCATCGTTTTGAACGGCTCTTCCATGTTGTTCTTGTACCAGTCCGGTCCAAAATTCTTGATAAGGCTCACTGAATCGACGACCTGTAAAACCATGATTGCGTGAAACGTGATCGGCACGCCGTCTTGCGTCATGGTATCTGGCAATTCGGATTCCAATTTTTGTGGCTGCATGTAGACGTCAATGCCCTCGGTCGAAAGGGCGGTATATGTTCGTCCAGTTTTCACGGACTCAGATTCGACGCCACCATGCCCAAAAAACCATGGCTTATCGACCAATACGACTTCGTGGCCAGCGTCTGGCGAGTACGTGCTGCAGCCAACGAGACAGATCGCAAACGGAATTAGGAGTAGCAAACTTTTGTGGTTCACTGTTCCTCCCTCATTTCGTATGGCTCATCATTTCTCTTTGATGGATGCCAGAATGATAACCCAGTTTGACTGTCGTAATTGCCGGCTTCTGGATTTTGGGCGGCGAAACCGGGATGGGTCCTGACAAACGAGGCGGTCTCAAAGGGTGGCGCAACACTAGCTCGAAGTCTACTTACTGGCGTCTCACGCTTCAGAGGACCGGAATCATCCTCCTCCCAAAAAATCGGGGGAGTGGCGTCCCCGCTACGGCCCACGAGCACAGCGAATCGCGACCGTCGCTCCACTCCCCCGTTCGAGCGCGGATTATATGTGCCATCGAAACTGTTGTTCTTGCGCTGGCTCAAACTCCCCATAAAAGGCGGTCGGTATGTGGCTCGGAGCCAGTCTGAGGTAGAAGGCCAGATTCCGACGATCGGACTAATCACGCACCGGGTTCGTCGCCTCTGATTTTTCCTGAGATTGGCCTCTCAGAGGTATACTCTCGCCTCCCCCGGCAGTGCCGTTTCATCCAGGAGGTCACCCATGAAACTCTCGTCGTATACCAGGGCAGCCCTTCTAGGAGCGGTCTACCTACTGAGTTCAATAGCGATCCCCGTCCCCATCCATGCGCAAGAGAGCTACGACGTTGTGATCGCAAACGGACGCGTGATGGACCCGGAATCGGGGCTCGACGCGGTGCGTAACGTCGGGATCATTGCCGGAAAAATTCAAGCCATTTCCGTCGCACAACTACGAGGCAAGAGCACGATCGATGCAAAAGGATTGGTCGTCGCGCCGGGCTTCATCGATTTGCACGAACACGGGCAGACGGCTGAAGCCTACCGGTATCAGGCACACGACGGTGTCACCACTTCACTGGAACTGGAGGTTGGAACCGATGATGTCGACAAGTGGTATGCCGACCGGCAAGGCAAGGCGCTGATCAATTTTGGCGCGAGTATTGGCCATATTCCCGTGCGCATGAAGGTCATGGGAGATCCGGGGAAATTCCTTCCGACAGGAAACGCTGCGCACCTGGAAACGACTCCCGAGCAACTCGCGGAGATCGAGCGAGGCATGGAACATGGGTTACAACGGGGCGCCCTAGCAATGGGCATGGGAATCACCTACACGCCAGGGGCAAGCCGCTGGGAGATCGTGGAGATGTTCCGCCTGGCGGCCCAATATGGAGCGGCGGTCCACGTTCATCTTCGCTACTCGGGACTGAAAGAGCCGGCAACCGGCATGGCCGGAATCGAAGAGGTGATTGCGGCGGCCGCGGAAACGGGCGCGGCGCTCCATGTGGTGGACATCAGCAGCATGGGTTTGAAATACACGCCTCAACTGATCGCAATGGTGGCGGGGGCGCAGAAGCGGGGACTCGACGTTACGACCGAGTGTTATCCATACACGGCTGCGAGCACGGACCTGGAGTCCGCCCTTTTCGACGAGGGCTGGCAGGACAGATCGGGGATTAGTTACCACGACCTCCAGTGGGCGGCGACCGGTGAGCGCCTGACCGCGGAGACCTTTGCGCGCTATCGCCAGCAAGGCGGTGAGGTCGTGATCTTTGTGATACCGGATGAAGCGGCGCGGGCGGCAATGGCGAGCCCGATCGTCATGATCGCCAGCGATGGGGTGCAGCTACCGGATAGCGGGCCAAAGATTCATCCCCGTGGGCAGGGCACGTTTTCCCGAGCGCTCGGTTACTACGTGAGAGAAGAGAAGATCCTGGATCTCATGACGGCGCTGCGGAAAATGACACTGATGCCCGCGCAGAGCTGGAGAAGCACGCGCCGATCTTCCACGACAAGGGGCGGATTCGCGTTGGCGCCGATGCGGACATCACCGTGTTCGATCCCGACAAGGTCATCGACGAAGCCACCTACGAGGAGCCGCTGCAATATTCTCAGGGGATCCAATTCGTTTTCGTGAATGGCACGCCGGTGGTGGAGGATGGCAAGCTCGTCGAAGGCGTGTTCCCGGGCCGCGCTGCTCGGGCGCCCATCCTGCCAACGAAGTGAGGAAAGCGAAGCTGTGAGATGGGGAGTATGCCATGAGGCAACCAGCACTCTTGATCACGGGCGGCATGGTGTTCTTGCTGTCGATGGCCGGCTGTGCGGCACGTCCCCAAGACCGAGAACCCGCGCGACCGGGGTACACATTCAACGAGCCATACGCCTTTATATACGCGGACAAAGAGAAGGATCCACACACCAAGATCAAACTCTTGGATTCATGGGTAGCCCAACACTCTGACTCCACTCTGATGCCATTCGCGTACTACGATTATATTGTTGCCTATTCGGCCATCAGCGATTATCCACAGGTGATAGTGTATGCAGATAAGCTCTTGGCTCTGGGAACGAAGATCGATGCAAACAGTCGCCTAGTCACGCTGGCGGACCGCGCAGGAGCCTACCGGAGTGGTTGCAACGCTAATGCGTTCCAAACACCGGAGGCATACAAGGAGGCCAAGGACGCAGCTCATCAAGGCTTGCAAACACTCGGCGAATGGCAAAAACCCGTGGCCATGAGCGATGAGGAATTCCGCACCAACAAGAGCAGCTTTGAAATGTTGTTCAATGCCGTCTCGCGCATCGCAGATTTGGGCATGAAGGGCGATAACATCGCGAATCTCTGCATCCCATCTAATTCACATGATCGGTAACGCTGAAAGCTAAGCCTTAGCGCTTTTTGCGACGCCAAGTGCTGATGAACGGGATTCTCGGAATGTGGGAATCTGACAAATTCCAGGTGACGATAAGACGCTTCTCGGAATCAGCCGGATCGCTTTCATAGCAGGCCCTTGGCTCAGGTTTGGGACTGCGGGGACAGGCTTGGTGGTTCGTCAAACTCCAGCAAGATTCTGAAGCCGGCTGTTTCTGGTTTAATCGTATTTCTTACCGTATAGAGAGAATCTGTAAATTTGCGAAAGGGAGAGTTTGTGGGCACGTCGCCGATTACCCATCTTTGGCCGCAACCGCAATGCTGAGGAATCTTGATCAGCTCGTCCGGAGAGAAGCTCAACCGGGATTTGCACGCATGGCATGCAAAGGTCACGGCTTTGATGTCTTCGAGTCCGAAAATGATCCTGCGTTCAACGCTCATAACAAGGTCACTTTGCATGCCATGGACGCGGTTCCCCTTGATCAACCCGTTTCTTTTGGCTCGGAATCTGGTTAATCGACCGGAATTTTCTTTGGAAACTCGGCAATCGAGTCGCTGATGAATTCGAGATAGTTGCGAATGTGACCTTCGAGCTGGCCGGTGAAGTTGCTGGAAATCTCCGCGGCTCGCTCTTCCAGGTTCTTTTTAGCGTCGCCCGTGGCCGAGGCGATCAGGATCTGGATAGTATCCTGCGCGGCATCCTCGAACCTTTGCGAAAGCTCGAGTAACCTTTCGCTGCACTCGCTCAAAACTGCTGCGGAACTCTTGTTCAGTTCGTCGTGAGTCTGAATTAATCTTGCGTTAACGCCGCTTTGGAGTTCGTCCGTGACTCGGGCGTAAATCGCCTGCGATTCTTCCTTGAAAGTAGCCTGAGATGCCACCAGCTTCTGAAGATCCGCTTTTGCTTCTCCAAGCACGGGCGCAACCTGGTCTCGCAGCCGCGCTACATAGCGAGCCGCTGCTTCGGCTTGTGAGGTTTCGAGTGTGCTCTGCAGCCGCTCTATCGTGGCAGTCGCCAGACTGTCGGCGCGCTGGCTCAGTTCATCCCCATGAGCCGACATGTGTTGCTTGGCGGTTTCTATGTCCCGCTCGATCGCCGCAATCAGGCGCTCGTGGCTCGTTCGGACCGTGGTCTCCGCCGCTTCGCTCAGTACGTCCAGCGCCCGCCGGGTCAAGTCTTCTTTCGAGGTCGCGATCACTCGCTCAATTGTTCCGGTCGCCTCGTCCTGTAGTTGGACGCGAAATTCGTCCAGGAAACGCTTCTTTTCATTAGCGAGGGTGACCGCCGCGATTTCAGAGACTGCGACCTGAATCTGATTGCTCATGCCGGCCATGAGTTCAGAAAACCAGGGGGACAACGAAGCGGCCGCTTCACTCTTCTTCAAAACGGGAGTAGTTCCCCCAATTCGGTGTTGAATGATTTGCGGTTCGGTCCGCGTTATGACTCGCAGTTCACGCCCAGGATTAGGCTCCATCGCTTTGCTCCCTTGTTCGGAAAACCAATCCTCCGGCGGCGATGGGATGCCCCAAAGATTGCCGGCGGTTTCAAATTCTACCGCGACGTCGTACGTGGGATCCGCGGTGGTGCTGAGCTTTTCTATCCATTTCACCCGTGCTCGACGCGAGCATTCCGTGTAGCCTTTCGCGCGCTGCCACATGTCCAGGAATACGATTTCGCCCGGAAGAACCTCGTGTTTCATTCGGTAGTTGCAGCCGTGACAGCTAATGGTGACGGTTGTCACTTCCTCCCGGTAGGGTGCGCGGGAGACATCCACGCCCTGCACGGCCAGCGGTATGGCTTTTTCAATGCGTGAGCTGCGTCGTTTTTGTGCGTACGCGACCTGATTAGACGACACCAAACCCTCCCACTACCCATCCAGGGTGCACAAAGGTAGTCGCGAGTCGATGCTCGGAAGATTCTCAAGATGCACCCCAATCGTCTCGCAGCGTGCGCGGCGGTTCAACTGGTTGGGAGGCCAGCTGTCACTTGTCCTTTCGGCCGCCCTTACGTCCCTGACCGAATGACCTAAGAGCCGAAGGCGACTTCATGTTGAATCTCGACAAGCATGTCCCAATGTGCGGCCTCGGAAGGAACCAGAGTGGAATTCGGATAAGCGAGAAGGAGCTGCGTCCAGCAGGAAGCCGGTGAAAGCGAAGAGCAAGTAATTGAAGCTGGTCGACGCGGCGAGCCTTGTAGGCCGCTTTGCGAAGTCCTGATAACGGGATTACCGGAAGGCAGGAATCAGGCCGCAATAGGCGCAAAGAGCTACATTCCGAGAAGCCGACTTCACGTGCCTTGGCTCCCACCGTAGCTGTCTCTTAGCGAAGCTTGTGCAATTGGGCCAAATGAAGCATTGGCGCTTAGCGGTACTTCTCCTTGCAATTGGATTCTCTGCGGCTGCAATTCGCTTAGTCTGGAAACACAGGGCCGCGCAAGAGCGCGAATTCACTTATCAATCAGCACTGGCGACATATGCCCAACGGTTTGGCCCTGGGACCAGCCGCAAGAACGTCGAGGACTACCTACAAGAAAACCAGATTGAATTCGGGCATATGTGCTGCGTTCAACGCAGAGATTCACACACGGCATACCCCGACTTGATAAAAATCGGACAAGAAGATGCTCCCTGGTTTTGCTCTGAGAACTACGTCTATGTTGCGATTGAATTTGTCGCTACCGAGCCCAACGAGCTAGTGGAGGCACACCCATCGGACTCGTTGAAAAAAGTGAGCATCTTCCATCAGTTAGCGGGCTGCCTGTAGTCGCGAGCTCCCTCAGCCTGCCATCTTTGTGCGATTCCGCCTGTGAAACGGGATTATCGCTAAGTGGAAAATCTCGGGCGCTTGCGCGGGTTGAGGCGCCATTCACCAATGTACAATGGCCGCGTGAAGACTTTAGTTCTTAGAGCAGCATTTGTCGCAATACCGTTTATGGTCGTTGCATGCGATATCGGGCTGTCAATCCGTCAGGTGAATCCCCCGGACCGTGTTTCTCAAGGAAGTGCTCCGAAAGACGCCCAGATCGTCGTCAATGTCGAAACGATGGAACGCCTCATCGGCAACACTTCGTACCTAACTGGGGTCAAACTAACTAATGTTTCGGGCGTTTCGGTTGCTGTCTCCAGAATCGATTTGTTAGCACAAAACAAGACCTATGAGAATGAGCCAACGCGATTTACGGTTTATCCGCTCACGATCCAGCCGGGTGGGGTTGAGAGGGTTGGCGTATATTTTCGCCTCGACGATGACGTCCAGAATACCTTTCAAAAGCCTGCCGACTTGCGCGTGCACTATCGAATTGGCAATGAACAGAGAGTCGCACACGCGAGTATCATCGGGGAAGAAAAAGGCTTCAAACAATTGTTCCATCGGGATTGATCCGGACAAACGGGATTCTCGGAATGTGGCTCCCAGGGAAAAATCGGGGAGTGGCGTCCCCGTTACGGCGCACGAGCACAGTAAATCGCGACCGTCGCTCCACTCCCCGTTCGAGCCCGGATTGTATGTGGCATCGAAAGTGTTGTTTTTGCGCTAGCTCAAACTTCGGATAGTCGGCGTTGCGGAATGTGGCCGGATCCCGGCCAGGGTAAAAACCGCGCCACTCCAAACTCGCCGGCGTTTTCAGCTATTAGACTTGCGACATGAATTTGAGCTTCGCGCCGCTCCGGAGAAGATCCGCAGCCTGCGTGACCATCGATTGCATGATGGATTCAGCAGTCGGGCGGTCCCGCAGCAGACCCACGGCTTCTCCGCAAATGACTGCGACCGTATCGAGGTCGTTCTGCGCGCGTGCCTCGGCGTATTTTTCGGACAGCGAGCCGAACACGCGGAATGCTTCGTCTTCACGATCGGCCCAATTGTCAGTCAGCTTGTTCCTCAAGACGCGGAATGAATATTCCCTCGGCCAGGGAGCGCCGCGAAGCGCATCGAGCGCTTTCGTCCGAATGGTCGCGTCGCCGCTCTTGCCGATGGCATTGTCCGTGTGAGCTTTTGGGGTGAGCGCTTCGGCGGACGCCCAAAGACGCGTTCCCACTACCACGCCATCCGCACCCAGCATCAGAGCGGCAGCCAATCCTCTCCCGTCTGCAATGCCTCCGGCGGCAATCAGCAAAGTTTCGGGCGAGCGCTGCTTCAAGTAATCGGCGGCTTCCGGCACAAACGGAAATGTGGAACGGGTTGCGCCATGTCCCCCTGCTTCGGTGCCCTGCACCACGATCGCGGCGGCCCCAGCCTCCAGAGCCACGTCAATCTGCGACATGAACTGCACCTGGCAGATGAGCACGGCGCCGGCCTCGCGGATCTCTGCTGCAAACGGACGCGGATCGCCGAAGGAAAGAAAAACGCACGTCGGCGAGTGTTTCAAGGCGATCGTGAGCATTTTGGGCGCACGCTCCAAAGCCCAGGTGATGAATCCGACTCCGAATTTTCCTGATTTCGCCCGAGTCAGTTCGATTTCCAAATCAGGTTCCCCGCCAAGAGTTCCCGCATAACCGCCGCCTACAATTCCCAGGCCGCCGGCGCGAGACACGGCGGCCGCCAACGCTCCGCCGGTAACGAGTCCCATTGGCGCGCAGAAGATCGGGTGCCGGATTCCAAAGCGCTCGGTGAGACGTGTGCTAATCATCGTCGTGTTCGGGAAGGAACCGCCTCGCGGCCGCGATCGTGCCCACTCTCACCGCCGACCAATTAACAGCAACCGACAGCGCGCTGCCAGATGACCTGAGAGATGCAGAGCTACTTCAGCGCGTACACGTCGTATGAGACGGCGGAGCCGACACGCTCGCCCACCGCGACCGCTTGCAGTCGAGTGAGCCACGTGTAGCGCGGATCGCCGGTCTCAAAGAGGGGCGCGGCACGCAGAGAAGCGCCCGCGTTTGTCGTCTGGCCGATGCCGTTGTACGTCACCAGGATGAGCGCCCCGTCATCCGCTTTCAGCGTCAGGCGAACGTCGAGCCGGTAGCTGCCGTCGGCGCGGTTCGTGATCCAGTCGCCGGCCGGCGTCTGCACCGCCGCCTTAAGACGCTGGCCTTCGAAGCTGCCACCGACGATCTGCGCGATGGTGCGCGTACCGATGTCAGCGCGGAGCCTGCCGAGATACTCGAAAGCCGGAGCGCGCGGCGTCTCAACATCGGCCTTCGAAGCGGGCGCACTAGGCGCGCTCGCGGAAGTCTGGGCGAGACCGCAAATAGCCATTCCGAGACAGATCAGCAACGCAGTTACGACACGCATCGTCCCTCCTTAATTTGGAACGCTGATCATAGCCATGTTGCGGCACGCCGCACGAGCTGAACCCCAGCGCGGCTCTGTGGATGCGACGTTAGCCACTCGCGGGGCGGCTCGGGTCAAAACGAAAATTTAGCCGCGAGTTGAATCCCACGCGGGCCGCCTCCTCCGAGAAACGGATTGCCGATCCCGACATCGCCCGTGGCGACGATGTGGTAGGCGCCGTTGCCTACTTCGCGGTTCCCAGCGACCGCAAAGCCGCACGCGCAAGTGGCCTGTTGACTCACGTTGCTGGCGGGATCGGCGATGAACGCCGGAAGCAGGGGGCTCGAGAAGTTCGGATGGTTCACGATATTGAAGAATTCCGCGCGGAGTTGCAGATTCAGTTTCTCGGTAATCTGCGTGGTCTTGTAGAAGGCCATGTCCCACTGCTTGAAGGGCGGTCCAACCAGCGCATTGCGGCCGAGATTTCCGAAATGCTGCGTTCCTGCAACGCAATCCGTTGCCAGGCCGCTTTGAGTGCCGCCATTAAACGTACACGGCATGGCGAAGGACGCCAGATTCAGAAAATTGTTTGGATCACCATAATTGTAAGTAATCGGGCCAATCACGTCGGGCCGGTCGAATCCCTCCCCGCTGCCGCTAAAGTCGTCTTCCCCGTTGTAATTCAGCGTGAACGGCTGGCCCGACTGTAGAGTCAGCGTGCTGTCAAAGCCCCATCCATTTTTCAACTTCTGCAAACTGCCGCCCATTGTGGGCAGTTGGTACGACGCGAGCCAGGTGAAGCGGCGCGGAATATTGAAGTTCGACGGGCCGTAGTTGTTCTTGTGATTGGTGCTCGTGCTGTCAGCAGGCTGCGCCGCGTTGGGCACGAAGTCTTCGCCGTCGCTTGAATTGTCCATCGAGCGCGACCACACGAAATTAACGGTGGATGTAAAGCGGTGCCAAGGGCTTATCCGGAGGCTCGTCTGCAAGGAGTTGTAGTTGGAGCGGCCGTTTGAATTTTCCTGGAAAATATAAACCGTGCCGCCCGGCACGCCTGACCCAGAGAAGACGTGAGGGCCTGTAAACTCGAGGGGTGCTCCGCCCGGGCAGGGAGTCCCTGGCGCAGTCCCGAGCGCAGATGGACACTGCGCGTCATGAATCGTCTGAGCGTTCGGCTGGTTGATATCGTAGAACTGCCAGAGGTGGTGTCCCTGCGATCCCACGTAGCCGACCTCCAGCACGATCTTGCTGGTGATTTGTTGCTGGATGTTCAAATTATAGTTTTCGATGTAGGGCACACCGATTTTGGGATCGACGGCAAAGAGGTCGCACTCGCTGCCGCAATTCGAGGCGCTGTACACGGGCGCGCCTTGGGCAATGACCGTGCCCCCCGGCGTCGTCGCTTCCGTAATCGGGTTCGGACCAAAATTGGCGTAAGCCGGGCCGGGGGCGAAAAACGCGGGATACGGCAAGTGCCCGAGGAACATGTCTTGTGAAGTCGAATCGAAGGCCAAGCCCCAGCCGGTGCGCACAACGGTCTTGCCGCCGCCAAAGACGTCCCAGGCCAGGCTGGCGCGCGGCGCGAAATCCCTATAGTGCGGGTTGTAAAGCCGCCCCTCGCCGGCTGAGCCGACCTGGACCTCGGAGCCTACACCGGTATCGCTCGCGGCATTGAAACTCGAGACGACGAAATTGCTGAGGAGGTTGTTCTTCTCTCCGATCACGCCGAATTCATCCCACCGCAAACCGTAGTTCAAAGTCAGGCGCGGGGTGATGCGAAAGCTATCCTGGGCGTAAACACCAAAATCATTCTCGGAGGTGTTTCGGGTCGTATTGCCCGAGTATTGCAAGCCGCTCCCAACTTCCCCGGCGAGAAAATGCGATAAGTCGGCGAATTTCAGGCGTCCGCGAAAATATTTGTCGAGATACTGGTTGATCGTGGTGCGACGGAACTCGAAACCGACCTTAAGGTCGTGCTTGTTCAGCTTCCACGAAAAGCCATCGATCAACTGAATGTTCGCGTCCACGCGATGGCGGGGATCGGTCGAATTTGCTCCGGGCTGGGCAAAGAAGCTTGACCCGCCGCTGGGAGTAACCGAGACGAGAATAATTGGAAGGCCCGAGTCGTAAACACCGGAACCGGAACAAGTCGGGCCGGCAACCGGGGTCGCACTGCTGGGCGAGTTGCTCGCGGCACACAATCCAATCGAGCTGGGATGAAAGCTCTGATCCTGCGGAAAAAATCCTTCAGCAAATCGGTTCCACCCGAAACGCAACTCATTTACTTTCGTCGAGGACAAAATGTGCACGTAGGAGAGCGAGACGAGCTGCACCCGAGTCGGCGTGACGGTGTTAAATCCGGGGAGCTGACCGCCGCTCGCATTGAGAGCGAGCGGAAAAGACTGCGTACTGTCGCCGAAGAAATAGCGCCCGGTCAACGTATTGTTCTGATTAAAGCTGTGATCGATTTTCGCGATCATACTAGTCAGGTTGTTATAAGAAGGAGTGATTACCTGCGCGTCCGGGCCTTTCGGGCACCCAATATCTTCTCCAGTGCCAGGAAGAGTGGAAGGTGTTCCGAACTTGCCGGGAATGTTCGGCGCGGGCCAGAATTTCAGCATCTTCGCGGTGACCGGGTTCGTAGCCCCGCCATCAGTAGTAATCTGCGCGGGATCGGGAACACAGGCGAGAGTCACAACGCCCACGCCCTCACGTTGGCCCTCATAGTCAACGAAGAAAAATGTCTTGTCCTTCACAATCGGGCCGCCAATCGCCCCGCCAAACTGGTTGTTGTGGAACGGGGCTTTCGGCTGATCGCTAGTATTAAAGAAATTCCGCGCGTCGAGTACGTCATTGCGAAAATACTCGAAGGCGCTGCCATGGAGTTGGTTCGTCCCGCTCCGCGTAACGATGTTGACGACGGCACCGCCATTGCGGCCGTATTCCGGCTCGAAATTCGAGAGCACGCGCATCTCGCTCACCGCATCAATAGGCAAAATCGCGGACGGCGTGGCGAACACTCCGCCCTGATTGATCGCGGGATCATTGCGATAGCCGTCGTTCATGTCGGTTCCGTCGAGCAGATAATTGTTCGAGCGGCCGCGCGCTCCGTTCATCGAAAACTCGCCGAACGATCCGGGTGAGTCCGTGATCTGATCCGGTGAGCCTGCTACGCCAGGATTCAGGTAAATCATCTTCGTGTAGTCACGGCCATTGAGAGGCAGATCCTTCACCGCCTCCTGGGTCAGGGTCCCACCGAGTGTGTCACTCACAGTGTCGATCTCGGGAAGCGCAGTACCGGAGACGAGGATCTCTTCGCTGATCTGGCCGGGCTTCAGCTGGGCATCGACGCGCCTTTCAGCCGCGACGGTCACTTGAACCGCCTTCGCGCCGAACTTTTGAAAGCCGCTCTTCTCGATCGCAACGTCATACGTGCCGACGGGTAGCTCGGGGACGGAATAGCCGCCATCCGCTTGGGTTTCCGTCGTGCGGACAAGTCCCGTTTCCGTGTTACGCACCGTGACCATGGCGCCGGGAACCGTGGCGCCGCTCGCGTCGGTCACCGTGCCCAGAATCGTTCCGCGAAACGTTTGGCTTTGCAAGAACGGCGCGGCCAAACAAGCGACCAGCACAGCCACTAGCAAATGTCTTGACGCCAATCTATGCATTCGAGTCTCCATAGGCTGCACCCCCCTCTGTTTATAAGGCCTTTGTAGTGCAGTCTACTCATTTAAAGAACAAAGAGAAGAAATAACTTATTCGGATTCGACCAACTACCCGCGTTTTCAAGCATGCGAGCACTTCCTCGTCGAGGGCCGTGAAACGTAGGGCGGGAATGCGTTCGGCACAAAAACGGACCTTTCGCGATTCACTACGCGCTCACAAACTGGAAACTTCGCGCGACTCCGAACACGCTTTGCGTATGCTAAACTTTCGCGTATGCGGCGCAGGCAATTTCTCGTTCTCTCCGCGGCCAGCATCGGCGGCGTGGTCGTGTATTCGCTCGATCGCCGCACTTCGCGCATATTTGCGCAGGAAAAATCGACCCAGACGCTCAAAATTCCGCTGCGTTTTTTCACGGAAGAGGAAGCGCTGATCGTCGCCGCTGCTGCCGCGCGTATTTTTCCGACAGACGATTCGGGCCCGGGCGCGAAGGAAGCCGGCGTCGTGATCTACATCGACCGCCAGCTGGGCGGCCCGTGGGGGCGCGACCGCTTCCGCTACACGCAGGGCCCGTTCGATGAAAACGCGCCGCGCGAATTCGGCTACCAGGGCAAAGCCACCCCGCGCGAGACGTACCGTGCGGGCCTTGCAACACTAAAAGGATTCGACAAGCTCTCGCCTGAGGAGCAGGACAAGAAGCTTCACGAGATCGAGAACACGCACCTCTTTGCCCTGCTGCGCCAGAACGCGATCGAGGGCATGTTCAGCGATCCCGTGCACGGCGGGAATGTGGACATGGTCGGCTGGCAGCTCGTCGGATTTCCCGGCCCGCGCATGAGCAATCGCGACGACTTGACCAAGCACTTCGGCGAAGCGTTTCGCCCCAAGCCCATCAGCCTCGAGCAAGCCATCGGACGCAAAGTGCGCACTGCCGAGGACGCGGATCAGGACTCGAAATCATGAAGACTCTTCCTTCGACCGACGTCCTCATCATTGGCAGCGGCTGGACCGGCCTGCTCATGGCCAAGGAACTGAGCGGGCGCACCCCGCTTTCGATCACGATTCTCGAGCGCGGACGCCCGCGCATGGCCGAGTACATCACCGGCATGGACGAGCTGGAATTTTTCGTGCGCATGCACATGATGCAGGATCCCTCGACCGACGCGATCGCGCTGCGCTACAACGCCAACGAGCGCTCGCGTCCTGTCCGCCAATTCGGCGCGTTCCTGCCCGGCACCGGCGTCGGCGGCACGGGCGAGCACTGGGGAGCGGTGTACCCGCGCCTGATGCCCGATTGCTTCGAGATGTACTCGAAAACCGTCGAGCGCTACGGCAAGCAGAAATTGCCGGAGGACCACTCGATCCAGGATTGGGGCATCACGTACGACGAACTCGAGCCTTACTACGCGCGCTCCGAGCGCGAAGTGGGCATTTCCGGAAAAGCCGGAAATCTAAACGGAAAAAAGATCGAAGGCGGCAACGTCTTCGAGGGCTGGCGCAGCTCGGAATACCCGATGCCGCCGACGATGGTGCCGTATTTCCCCACACTCTTTGGCGCGACGGCGAAATCGCTGGGCTACCATCCCTTCATCAACGCCACCGCGATTCCCAGCGAGGAGTACACCAGTCCCGACGGCGTCACGCGCCCGCCCTGCGCCTTCTGCGGATTCTGCGAACGCACGCCGTGCATGATCGGCGCAAAGGCGCAGCCCAGCAGCGTTTACCTGCCCGTGGTGCAAAAGCGGAAGACCGTGTCGCTGCGCACCGGCGTCACCGTCCGCCGCATCATTCATGAAAAAGGGCATGAAAAAGGACCGAACGGCGGACGCGCGCGCGGCGTCACCTACTTCGACGAATCCGGCGAGGAAATTTTTCAGCCCGCCGACCTCGTGATTCTGGCCACGTACACGCTGGGCAACAACCACCTGCTGTTTCTCTCCGGCATCGGCACGCCGTACGACCCGTCCAGCGGCAACGGCACGCTGGGGAAAAATCTGACGCATCAGCTGCAGTTCGGCGTGAACGTGTTCATGGAGAAGCCGCTCAACCGCTTCATGGGCGCGGGCGGAACGGGAATCCGCATGGCCGATTTCGACGCCGACGTTTTCGATCACAGCAACGTCGGATTCATCCGCGGCGGCGTGATCGGCGCCACGATGACGGGCGTGCAGCCGGTGTCAGGATTCGGCGAGCTTCCGCGATCACTAAAAGTGCCGCGCTGGGGCTCGGCCTGGAAGAAAGCGTCCATGGAATGGTACGACCGCGTGGCCAACATCGGATTCGGCGGCGAACACATTCCGTACGTTGGCAACTATTTCGATCTCGACCCGACCTACAAGAATCCTGCGGGCGATCCGCTCCTGCGCATGACCATCAACTGGCGCGAGAACGAACGCAAGTTGGTCGAATTCATGAACAGCAAGATGGTCGAGATTGGCCGCGCCATGGGCGCAAAAGAAGTGAACCCGTTCCCCGGCTACGGCAATTACGACGTGACGCGCTACCAGTCCACGCACCTGCAGGGCGGCACGATCATGGCGGCCACGCCCGACCGCGGCGTCGTCAACCTGCACCAGCAGCACTGGGACATTTCCAATCTCTTCGTCATTGGCGCATCGACCTTCCCCAACAGCGGCGCGGCCAATCCCACGCCCACAATCCTCGCGTTGACCTACCGCACGGCGGACACACTGGTTGACAAGTATTTGAAGAAACCCGGAATGTTGGCGTAGTTCGGCCGAGTGGGAATTTCCTTCGTTGAAGAGTCGAACCGGCTGCGTGTCTACGGAAGCGGCGCAAACTCCACGCGGCGGCGAATCGGGTCGATGCGTTCGGCGCGGACTCGGATGCGGTCGCCGAGTTTCCAGATTTGGCGGCTTGGCGCTGCGTTCCGGCTAGATTTCGGCGCGCCGCCAGCTGATTTTTTCTTCTGGCCTTCGCTGCTTCGCGAACCGCTCGCTCCGCCCCTCTGCGCGTGTCCGCTGCCGCTTACGATGGCGTGATCCTGTTCGCGGTAGTAGGCGCGCTCGCCGGTGAACTCCTCGATGCGGTCGATGGGGACGAGGCCTTCCACAAAAATTTCCGTCAGCTCGATGAAGAAGCCGAACTTTTGCACGGAGACGATCAGCGCGTCGTACTCCTCGCCGAGGCGGTCCTCCATGAAGTCGGCGGTCTTCCAGGCCATCAGTTCGCGCTCGGCGGATTCGGCGCGGCGCTCGGTTTCGGAAGTTTCCTCCGCGATGGCTTCGAGCTCGCCGAGGCGGTACGGGCCGAACGCGGATTTCTCCTTGTGCGACGGCCTTTCCTCTTGCGCGCGCTGTGCCCGTTGCTCCTGCTGCGCCGCGCTTCCTTGCGCGGCGGGCTTCGCCTCGGGGTGATCGAGCGCCCACTTCAGCACGCGATGCACGATGAGGTCAGGATAGCGGCGGATCGGCGAGGTGAAGTGCGTGTACTGGTCGAAGGCCAGCGCGAAATGGCCCAGCGGTTCGGGCGCGTAGCGCGCCTGCTTCAGCGAGCGCAGCATCAGGTAGGACATGATGCGCTCCTCGGGCTTGCCCGCGATTTTTTCGGCGAGGCGTTGATAGTGCGACGGGCGAATGGCGATGTTCATCGTTCCGGGCAGCGAGACCGTCATGGGGCGTTCGCGACCGGCGCCGTGGCGGCCGTGCCGCGCGCCGCGATCGAAGCGCTGCGGGCGCGCCGCGCCGTGCTTCACCTCGATGCGCCGTTCGGCCAGATTCTCCACGCCCAGGGAATAGCCGAACGTTTGCGCCAGCGCCTCGAATTCCAGAATTTTCTTCGGATCGGGCTTCTCGTGGACGCGATGCAGCGAAGCGATGCCGCGCGATTCGAGATATCCGGCGACCGCCTGGTTCGCGGCCAGCATGAATTCCTCGATCAAACGGTGCGCGATGTTGCGCTCGCTGCGCACGATGCCCGTCATCTGCCCCTGGGGATCGAATTCGATCACGGGCTCGGGCAGATCGAAGTCGATCGAACCGAGGCGCGCGCGCCGCGCATTGAGGATGAGCGCGAGGTCGCGCATATCGCGGAAATGTTCGGCAAGGTTCGCGTAACGTGAACTCGCGGCGGGATCGCCCTGAAGCACGGCATTCACCGCGGTGTACGTCATGCGCTCGGCCGAGCGGATCACGCCGCGCGCGAACTCCGCAGCCACCGTCTCGCCCTTCTCGTCGATTTCGAGGATCGCGCTCATCACCAGGCGATCCTCATGCGGATTGAGCGAGCAGATTCCGTTCGAGAGTTCCTCCGGCAGCATGGGCACGGCGCGATTTGGAAAATAGACGGAAGTGCCGCGCAGACGCGCCTCGCGGTCAAGAGCCGATCCGCGCCGCACGTAGTGCGAGACGTCGGCGATGTGTACCTGCAATTCCCAGTGGCCGTTTTCGAGTCGCTTCACGTACACCGCGTCGTCAAAGTCGCGCGCGGTTTCGCCGTCGATCGTGACGATCGGCAAATCGCGGAAGTCGCGCCTCCCGGCGCGCTCGGCGTCGCCCACGGGCCGCGCCGCCGCGGCGGCTTCATCCACCACTTCCGCGGGAAACTCGTGCGGCAGGTGGTGCTTGCGGATCATGATCTCGACGTCCACGCCGAAATCCCCGGGTCGGCCGAGAATCTCGATCACGCGCCCGGCCGCCGCGACGCCGCCGCGCGGAAAGCGCGTCAGCTCCACGTTGACGACCGCGCCGTCCAGCTCCGGCAGACGAAAACTCTTTCGCGGCTGGTGCGCCCCGAGCTTGCCTTGCAGCTCGAGCGTCAACTCCTCGCCTGGGGGAATGATGATTTCCTGCGTGAGCCGCGATTCATACGGCGCAACCGTATTGCCTCGCGGCCCGTATTTGAAAAGGCCGACCACGGTCTGGTGGGCGCGGCCGAGCACGCGCAGGATGCGTCCCTCAGCTCTCCCGGCGCCGTCCCCGAAGCGCTTGCGATGCTCGATGCTCGCGAGCACGTGGTCGCCGTGCATCGCGTCACCCATCGCATCGCGGCCGATGAAGAGGTCACCTTCCAAATCCTTGCGCGGCGTATCCGGGACGACGAAGCCATAGCCGTCGCGATGCGCGACCAGGCGGCCGGTCAGCTGATTCGCTTCCGGCCGAACGGCGGGGCGGGACTCGGAGAGAGCTTCCGGGTGAGGTCCCGTGCCGGCCCCGTGCCGGCCTTGCGGTTTCTTGTGCGGCGGCTCGGCGTACTGCGCGCCCTGCTTTTCTTTGGGCAGCCCCACGCGGCCGTTCGGATATTCGTGAATCTCGCCGAGCTTTTTCATTTTTCGGGCGAGCTTGACCAAAGCGCGGCGTCCCGAGTGACGCAGGCCCAGCGCCGCCGCAATTTCACGCAGGCTCTGGGGCTTCCGCGAGCGCGCGAGTTGCGCCACGACTTCTGCTTCGGTGACCGGGGCGGTAGCCTCGTGTGACGTGTCAGGGCGGGACATGGAGACGGCCATTGTATGCGCACTTGAGTGAAAACGCGAAAGGCGAGCGAGCGTTCGAATCGATGGCGCCTCCCGCGCTGGCGGTTCGAAACTTGGCCTCCGGGCAGGTCCCCGGCTCGCTCTGCACGCCCTTATAGGGTCAAGCCTGTATTTGACAGCTTTTGGAGGCGCCTCCCGCAACTTTTTTGTGTAACCGGGGTTGAATCCAGCACATCAAGGCTGCATGCCCGGCTTTCCTCCGACGGGCCGGGCTGAAAGAGAGGGGGCGAATCGACCTGGATCGCCCCCTTTTGTCCCCGCGCCTTCCCCGTTCTAAAGCTCCCACTTTTGCCCTAAGACCGCAGACCCATTGCGCGTACGAATACGAGTGGTGCAAACTTTCCGGGTACAACTGCCCAAGCCGCCTTAGAATCAGACTTTAGACGGAGCGGAGGGCCTGGAAACAATTCGCAGCGCCAGGCGAACACATGGTTTATATCCGACAGATCGCCGGCATCGCTGCACGCTTCCTCGCCCTAGCGGCATGCCTTGGCACGCCCTTGACCGGCGCGCTGCCGGGCCAACAGGGACAGGGTCCGGTCATTGCCGCCAATCCGGCGCCCACTCCGGAACAGATCCGTTCCCTAACCGCGCGCGCCATCGAAAACCAGCACAAGAACGATGCGGCCATCCAGGAATACGAACGCACCGAGCACTTCGTCTCGCGGAAGGACGACAACTCCGACACCCTGATCGACCGGACCGAACGGCGCGTGCCCTCGCCCGCCGGCGACATCAAGCTGAAGACCGTCGAGAACGGCATGCCGGTCTCTCCCGAGCTATATCGCCAGGAACTGGAACTTGCGGTGAACGCGCTCCAGACCGCCCTCCGTCCCGACGACCGATACCGCGAGGGACAAGCGAAGTACGAGAAGCGGCGCCACGATCGTGGCGAACTCGTGGACGAGGCTGCCAAGGCCTTCCGCGTGACGTGGGCTGGTCGCGAAACGCGAACTGACTCTTACGGCGCGCACACACCGCGCACACTGATGAAATTCTTCCTCGACCCGGACCCGGACTTCAAGCCTGGCAATCGCTTCGCGGCCAGTTTTCAACACGTTCACGCCACGATGTGGGTGGACGAAGAGCAGGCCCAATTCGCGCGCCTGGAGGCGGACATCGCCACCGACATTACGTTCGCGGGCGGAATCGCCGGCAAGGTCTATCATGGCGGTCACGTCGTGGTCGAGCAAGGCGAAGTGGCGCCGGGGGTCTGGCTGCCTACTCTCTACAGCTACAACGTGGACGGCCGCAAATTTCTATTTGCCTTCGGAGTTCACGAGCACTCGGAAATCAGCAAGTACCACTATGTGGGCCCGCCCGCGCAGGCCCTGGAAATCATGCGTAATGAGTTGAACACCCTCTCGGCGGCCAGTCCTCTCCGGTAATCGAACCGCGATAAAATTGAGGAGATTTCCATGCGAAAGCCATCGCTTATTCCCGGCGGCACGCTCGCGTTCCTTCTCTTTCTCGCCCCGGCAGCGGGACACTCTCAATCCGGCGCAGTCGCGCCTGCCGCCGCGCAATCGTCGCAGCAGTCGGCGGCGACGGGCGCAGCGCCGACGGCCTCGGCATCTTCTCCGTCCGCCGCACAAACACAGGCTGCGCCGATCGCGAACGCGAAACCCGCCGAAGTCTGGACGAACGAAGACGTGGGCAAATTGAGTGGTGACGGAGTCTCCGTGGTTGGGAAACCCGCGTCGCGGAATGCGAGTTCGACTTCCGCGAAACCAAAGGGCTACTCCATGGAGAAGGATCCCAACTGGTATCGTAAACAATTGCAGCCGCTGCAGGCGGAAATCGAGCAGCTCAACGCCCAGATCGAAAAGACAAAGGCGTTCCTCAGCGGCGACCACGTGAATGACACGTCGGGAACAGTTCGCGCTTACTACAGCGCTGCCGGAAATCCCAAGGACCAGCTGCAAAAACTCGAAGCCAGGCGCGACAAGGACGTCGCCACGGTGAATGACTTGCTGGATCGCGCCCGGCACAATGACATTCCCCCGGGCGCGCTGCGATAGTCCCCGTCCGCCGCGCCTAAAATCAACCCACCCTCAGCTCCGACAATCGGGAACCGTTTGCGAATCCCGGTGTCAAATATTTTGCGAGGAGTTGCAACCCCCGTCGCGCGAGCGGCATCGCAATTTCACAGGGTGGTAACAGTCTAAGTCAATAAAACTAAGGGAGGTTGCGATGCGAAAACTTCTCGCATTGGTGTGCGCGGTCGTTGTGTTGCCGCTGCCGAGTGGCGCGCAACAGCAGGCTCGTCCCGTCTCTCTCAAATCCACAATCCAGGAACCCACGCCCGAAACACAAGCGCCGGACCTGCCCGTTCGCCGCGTCGTCCTGTACAAGAACGGCGTCGGCTACTTCGAGCACATCGGCCGGGTGCGCGGCAATGAGGATATCCACATCGATTTCACGAGCGGCCAGCTCAACGATGCGCTCGCTTCTCTCACGGTGCTTGACCTTGACGGCGGGCGCGTCAGCGGCGTCAGTTACAACTCCACCGCGCCGTTCGACCGGCGGCTTGGCGCGTTGCGATTGCCGCTCGACGAACAAACGACCGTCTCAAAATTTCTGGACGCGTTGCGCGGATCGCGCCTGGAGGTCTCGGCCGGCGCCGATCCAGTCTCGGGCCGCTTGCTGAGCGTCGAGCGAAAGACTCGCACCGCGGGCGGGACGACGCTCGAGGTCGACATCATCTCGATCGTCACGGATGGCGGAGAAATCCGCGAGGTGGAAGTCACGCCGACAACGCGCGTTCGCCTGGCCGATACTGGAATGCATGGCGAAATGAACCGCTACTTGTCGCTTCTTTCCTCCGAGCGCGAACAGGACCTGCGCCGAATGACCGTCGCGACCACGGGCACGGGTGAGCGCCAGCTTTTCGTCAGCTACATCAGCGAAGTGCCGGTGTGGAAAACGACGTACCGGCTTGTGCTCTCAAGCGAGTCGGGAAAGAAGCCTTTGCTGCAGGGCTGGGCCATTGTGGACAACACGGTGGGCGAGGATTGGAACAACGTTAATCTGTCTCTGGTGGCCGGGGCGCCGCAGTCGTTCATCCAGCAGCTCTCGCAGCCTTACTACGGCCGTCGCGCCGTGGTGGCCCTGCCGGAAGAATATCAAAACGCTCCCCAAACGCACGAGGCGCGTCTGCTCGGCGGGGCGCAGATCGCCGGTCGAGTCGTCGATCAATCCGGCGGACAGATCAGCGGAGCACAAGTGCGCGTCCTTGACGGCAGCGGGAGAGAAATCAGCCGCACGATGAGCGATGACCGCGGCGCGTACGGCTTTTCCAACCTACCCGACGGAACCTACCAACTCCGAGTTGAGGCACAGGGTTTCCAGGCGCTCGTCATGAACAACACCCAAGTCCGCAGCGGTTACAGCAGCGAACACGATGCGACGCTGCAACCGGGTTCGGTATCGCAGACCATCACAGTCAATGAGTCGGTTCCTTTGGTAGAAACAACAAACGCCGCGCTTGGGGGAACTTCGGGTGGAAGCCTCGGTTCGGGGCGCGGGCTCGGAAACGCGAGGGGGACTGGAAACGGAATGGGTGCCGCAGCCGGAGGAGGGTTCGGGGCGGCGAGTGCACCAGCTCCGCCTCCACCTCCCTTAAGTGGAAGAAATTATACGAACCTCCTTCAGCTGTCACCGGGCGTCGCCGGAGGAAATTTCAATAGCCTGCTTCAGGCAAGCACGCCGGCCGCAGCGGAAGGTATGGATTTCGACGATCTCTACGAATACAAGCTGAAGGATCGAGTCACGATCCGCAAGAACCAATCCGCTATGGTGCCGATCGTGCAAAGCGAAATCCGCGCGGAGAAAGTCTCACTTTGGACCGGATCGAGCTATTTTGGGCATCCCTTGCGCGGTGTGTGGCTCAGCAATACGAGCGGCGCGACGCTCGACGGAGGAAACTTCAGCGTCATCGATGACGAAATCTTCGCCGGTCAGGGTCTCCTCGACCCGATCAAGCCGGACGAGCGCCGGTTGCTCTCCTACGCCACCGATCTCGGCATGCAGGTTCGCGCCGCCGGTTCCGCTACGCCTCAGCGCTACACGCGTGTGGCCATCGCGCACGGCGTGATGATTCGCACGGGCGAGGAGCGCGAGAAAAAGATCTACACCATCCGTAACGAGGACACTTCTCCGCGAACGCTCATCATCGAGCACCCGTTGCGGCTGGGATGGAATCTATCGAAGGATACGCTGCGGCCGGAGGAAACCACGGCGAGCAACTACCGCTTTCGGGTGGCCATGGGCCCCAAGCAGTCGGCCACGCTCGAAATCAACGAATCGCATCCGCTGCAGACGCAGGTCCAGCTGACCAGCGTCACGGATGACCAAGTCGCAGCGCTATTGAAAGAGGGTTCGATCACTCCGGAAATCGACCAGGCGCTGCGAAAGATCCTCGATCAAAAAGCGCAAGTGGCGGAGTTGAACTCGAAAGTGCAGGCTCGAGACACCGAGACCTCCAGTATTTATGACGATCAGCAGCGCTTGCGGGAAAACCTGAAGTCGCTGAAGGGCACTGCCGAGGAGAGAGCCCTCACGCAGCGCTACACGAAACAACTCTCCGACCAGGAAACGCGGCTCGACAAACTGCGCGAGGAAAAGGCGGACCTCGAGCAGAAGAGCGCGGCCGCTCAGGAACAACTCGACAAGATGATCGAAGAACTGGCCATCGAGGCGACGCTCGGGCCGCGTTGAGCGGCCGTTCGGCGTATCAATGTTTCAACTCCGACGGGGTGCGACGCGGTCTCTGCCGCGCCGTACCCCGTGTCATTCGCGGCGCATTTCGCCCACCTGAACGCGCTCGGCCCAACTTCCCAAGGTAAAATGCAATGTATCGAGTGTCGGGCAGGCCTCGCGATGCGATTCAAACGCCTCAACCTTGTGATGTCTTTCTGCATCGTTGCAGGTGTGTCCGCGGGCGCGTGGGCGCAGGTGCCTAAGAGCGCGGTGGCCAATTCGAAGCCCGGCTCGATGGACGGCACAGTCCTCAATGCGAAGGGCGCGCCGGTGGCCGGAGCTCAAATTCTATGGCAGGTGGCGGATGGGGAGACGCCGCATCTGCTGCACAGCGACGTGCATGGAAAATTTCACCTCGAGCGGCTGCGGCCGGGGTTTTACGATTTGCGCGCGTCCGCGAACGGGACATGGTCGGAGTGGGAGCACAATGTGCTCGTGCGTCCGGGCACCGACGCGAGCATCACGCTGCGGCTCACGTTCAAGCAGCCTCCGGTGGCGAAGGGCGTCGAGCTGAAGGGCGCGATGCGCGCCTGGGATTTGCCGGTGCCGGGGGCCGTGCCGCACGATCCCGCCGTCGACGCCAAAGGAAATATCTGGTTCACGCTGCAGGAGACGGGGCACCTCGCCCGCTTCAATCCGGACACGCACGAGTGGAAGCTTTTCAAGGTGCCCACCGAGGACTCCGGGCCGCACGGCCTGGTGTTTGATTCGGTAGGCACCATTTGGTTCACAGAAAACTACGCGGGAAAAATCGGCCGGCTCGATCCCAAGACCGGCTCGATTCAGGAATTCGTTCCCCCCACGGCAAAAGATCCGCACACGCCGGTGATCGGGCCGGACGGCGCGGTGTGGTTCACGGCGCAGAATTCGAATGTGATCGGGCGCCTCGACGTCGAGACGGGAAAAATTGCGGAGTACAGCGTGCCCACGCAGAACTCGCATCCGTACGGCATGGTGTCGGCGGAAGACGGAGGGCTGTGGTTCTGCGAGCTTTCCGGAGGGAAACTCGGGCGCGTCGATCCCGAGAGCGGAGCGATCGTTGAGTACGCTCCTTCAGACAAGGGAGTCGAACCGCGGCGGCTGGTGGCCCTCAAGGGCGCGATCTACTTTACGGATTCCGGCGGCGGGCGACTGGGCCGGCTGACGCTGACCGACAAGAAATTTAAGATGTGGAACAGTCCGTCGGGCAGCGATTCCGAGCCGTATGGCATCGCCGCGGACTCCACCGGGAAAATCTGGTACGAAGAGAGTGCGGCCAAAGCGAATCAGTTGGTGCGCTTCGATCCTTCCGTGGAATCTTTCCGCACATATGCCATGCCCGCGCCCAACTCCTCGGTTAGAAATATCGCGCGTGACGGCAAGGGACGCTTGTGGATGCCGCTGTCTCTGGCCAACAAAATTGCCGTGGTGGAGTAGGACTTGCGCGCTCCTTTCACGTCGGCGCGACCGTAAACCCCGCAGAATGAATCCGTAATTTACCGACGCGGTACTACAACCCGAGTACTCGAAAAATTGAGTCGAGTAGTCCATTGAGCGTGCCGATTTGAACCTTCAATATAGGCGGCTCAGTGGGTTGGGAGAGCGCTGCGGGGACGACGGCCCCGAGCAATCGGGATCGTAAGCGCGCATCCCAACCCGCCCTTCTCTTTGGCGCACGCCGAACAGCAAATTCAAAGGCTTTAACACAGAGAACACAAAGGACACGGAGAAACGCGGAGACAACAATCCCGCGTTTTGCCGTGGTGGTTGCTTTGGGCCTATTGCCCGAACCAGATTTCCTTCTCCAAAGGCAACAAACGCACCGTGTCATCCCGAGGGCCGGGTTTGCCCGAGGGATCTGCTTTTGTCTCTCACCCGCAAGAAAGCAGATCCCTCGCTCCGCCTCGGCGCGAGCCTCGGTGCGAGCGCTCGGGATACCAATCAGGGTGGGTTTTGGGTAAAAGGTGGGTTTTGGATAAAGCGTGTTCTTGGAACGAGTGCGTCCCTACTTCAAATACGTGCGCACGATCTCGATCAGGTCGTCGGCCGCTTCTTCCGCGGATTTGGTTTTGCGCGGCATGTGGTTGCGGATGTGGTCTTCCATGAGCTCGCCCATGAGGCTGTTGATGGCGCCGCGCGCGGCGGCCAGGCGCTGCAGCACCTCGGTGCAGGGCTCGTCCTGATTGAGGGCGCGCTCGACCGCTTCGAGCTGCCCCACGATTTTCTTGGTGCGGTTGACCAGGTCCAGTTTTTCTCTCGATAGATGCGACATTTTTCTTGACTACCCTATGGGGGTATGGTATCACACTTTTGGGCTTGGAGACACCGGCCCGAAAGGAACCGAATACCTTGGAACTTATCCTGCAAGAACCGGAACCTCCGGGCCCTCGAAGTCTCCCGGACGTCCGCGGCCAGCGAGCATAGCATAACCCTCCGTTATCGCTTCTCGCCCGCCCACGGACGCATGGAGCGGGCGGGAATCCACGCATCGAGTTTCTGTGATCCCCGCCTGAACGGCCTGAAACACGGGAAGGATTTCCCGGCCCGGCCGAAAAGAAATGTTGAGTTGCGCCGAAGGAGGGGATCATGTTTGACTTCAAAAATTACACCGAAAATTCCGCGACCCGCCCGGGTATCTACTGCGTCTGGATTCCAGCCTGCCCGGGTAAGGAAACGCCCCTGATCCGGGTATGGATCGATCCGTCGATGTCCGCGTTTGAGTCGCAGGCGGCCACTCCCGACCGGGACGCCGCCGCCGCGAGCCGTGACGAGGCGGCCCAGGTTTCGCTCGGGAACAAGCCATGAATTGGAATCCGGGGGCCCGGGGTGGTACTCCGATTGTAACAATCTATTGATGTTGGATAGGGTAAGACTACTTACCTAAAAACCGGACTTTTGTTGAATCAACAGGGAATTGGCACCGGTTGACGCGCCGATGTTCCCTTCAGTGCAGTCGCGGGGAGGAGGATTCATGCGGTGGCTGGTTCGATCAATCTGCGGGAGCATCTTTCTGGCCGCCATTACGGCCGCGAGCGCGGACGCCCAGAAGCCGCTCACGTGGCAAGAAGTGAGAGACAAATTCGAGGCGGCGAATCCGTCTCTACGCGCCGGACAGATCGGCGTTGACGAATCGCGGGCGGAGGAAACGACGGCCTATCTTCGCCCAAATCCGACCTTGGGATTAACCGCCGACCAGATCAATCCCTTTCCGGGCGGGCCGCCGCACGGCGCGCTGGGAGTCCTGCTCTCGGTGGCATCGGTGAGCTACTTGCACGAGCGCCAGCACAAGCGCGAACTTCGCCGCGAAAGCGCCCAGGAAGCCACGACGATCGCCGGATCCGGCCAGGCGGACCTGGAAAGAACGCTGATCTTCAATCTGCGGTCGGCATTCGTTCAGACGCTGCAGGAAAAGGCCGTCCTCGATGTGGCGAAGGAAAACCTGACCTACTACGATCACGTTCTCGACGTAAATCGCGAGCGCTTTCGCGCCGGGGGGATCGCCCAGGTGGACCTCGACCGGCTCGAATTGCAGCGCGTGCAGTACGAATCCGACTTGCAAACCGCGGATGTGAGCCTGCGCACGGCGAAGATTCAGCTGCTTGCTCTTCTGGACGAACGCACTCCGGTTGAGCAGTTCGACGTTTCCGGCCCTTTTGATTTTTCCGATCAGATCGGCCCGCTCGAGGAAATCCGCCAGAGCGCGGTCGATACGCGCCCGGACCTGAAGGCCGCGCTCGAATCCATCGACAAGGCGAAGACCGACCACCGCCTGGCCGTCGCCAACGGGTCCACGGATCCTACATTCGGCTTTGATGTCGGCCGCAATCCGCCCATCGACCAGTACATCGGGTTCAGCGTCAGCATCCCCTTGCGAATCTTCGACCGCAACCAGGGTGAGAAGCTGCGCACGCAACTCGACATCGAGCGCGAGGACCGGCTCGCGGAAGCCACGCGGGCCCAGGTGTTCAGCGACGTGGATTCCGCGTATGCCGCGGTGCAAAGCAACATCGCTCTCCTAAAACCGTACAAGGAGCGCTATCTCCAGCAAGCCTCCAGAGTTCGCGACACGATCTCGTTTTCTTACGACAGCGGCGCGGCCTCCCTTCTCGATTTTCTGAACGCCCAAGCCGACTACCGCAGCGTGCAGCTCAACTACCTCAACTTGATCGCGTCGTACCTGGAAGCATCCGGCCAATTGAATCTGGCCGTGGGGCGCGAGGTCATCCAATGAGACGAGGACTTCGATCGCTCGCGCTTTGTTTCCTGGCGGTTCTGGGGATCGCCGGCTGCGGAAGCGCACCCGGAGATCCAAATGGAGGCGCGCCCCCGCCGCTGAAAGTCGAGCGCGCCGACGATCCCAACGTCTTTCCGGTCGACCATCCGGAACAATTTCCGCTGGCTGCGGCGGTGGCTCACGATTCAACGACCCAACTGAAGGTGACCGGGACGGTGACGCCTGACATCTCTCGGAACGTGCCTGTAATTTCGCTGGCCAGCGGGCGCGTCGTCGAGATCAGTGCGCGCCTGGGCGATACCGTGCAAAAGGGCCAAGTACTCTTGCGCGTCCAGAGCGCGGATATTGCGGGCGCGTATTCGGACTATCAGAAAGCAGTCGCCGATGAGCAGCTTACACGCACCCAACTCGACCGGGCCGACCGTCTTTACGCGCGCGGCGCGACTTCGCTGAACGATTTGCAGGTGGCGCAGGATACCGACGCCAAGGCGAAGGTGGACGTGAAGACCACGGCTGCCAAACTGCGTTTGCTCGGCAACACTGACCTCGATCAGCCTTCCGACATCGTGGAGCTCCGCGCGCCGGTTTCGGGCGTCATCACGGACCAGCAGGTAACGAGCGCCGCAGGCGTTCAAAGCCTGGGCACGAATCCGTTTACGATTTCCGACCTGACCTCTGTTTGGGTCCTCTGTGACGTCTACGAAAACGATCTCGCGGATGTCCGCGTAGGAGAGAGGGCGGACATTCGTTTGAATGCCTATCCAAAAAATGTATTCAGCGGAGTGATCAGCAATGTGGGCCCGGTGTTGGACCCGAATCTCCGAACGGCAAAAGTGCGCATCGAGGTTCACAATTCGGGACTCATGAAGCTGGGCATGTTCGTCACAGCGACATTTCATGGCCAAAAGCGGGAAACTCACGCCGCCGTCCCGGCCATGGCGATTTTGCACATTCACGATCGGGACTGGGTTTACGAACCGACTCCCGACCGCAAGTTCCGACGCGTGGCGGTCACCGCGGGGGACATGCTGCCCGGCAACATGCAGGAAGTCGTGTCCGGCATCGCCCCCGGCCAGCAAGTGGTGAGCAACGCGCTCGAATTTCAGAACACGGTGCAGCAGTAATGATCCGCACGATTGTCGACTTCGCGCTCAACAACCGGTTCATCGTGCTGAGCATTGCCCTGCTCCTTTTTGTCTGGGGCGTCATTGCATTTGAGAAGCTGCCGGTGGAAGCCTACCCGGACGTGGCCAACACCTGGGTCCAGATCATCACGCAATGGCCGGGGCGCGCGGCGGAAGAAGTCGAGCAGCAGATCACCATCCCCACCGAAATTCAGATGAACGGCATTCCGCATCTCCAGCACCTGCGGTCCGCTTCGCTGGCCGGACTCTCCGTGGTCAATCTGATCTTTGAGGATGATTCCGACAACGACCAGGACCGTCAAAAAGTCATCGAACGCCTGTCGCAAATCCCGTTGCCGCCCAACGTGTCCGCCTCCATCGGCCCGGACTTCAGCCCGATCGGCTCGATTTATTGGTACACGCTGAAGAGCACCAATCCCGCCTACGACGTCATGGATCTCAAGTCCATTCAGGACTGGGTGATCACCAAATACCTGAAGTCCGTGCCGGACGTGGTGGACGACTCGTCCTTTGGCGGAATCACGCGCGAATATCAGATTCGCGTCGATCCGGACAAGCTGGTGGCGTATGGACTTAGCCTCGCGCAGGTCGAACAGCAGTTGACCAATGCCAACATGAACGGCGGCGGTAGCTTCATCGAGCAGGGCGCGCAGCAAATTAACGTCCGCGCCGTCGGCCTTGTCCAGAACGTGCGAGATATCGAGAAGACCGTTCTCAAGACGCAAAACGGAGCGGCGCTGCGCGTGAAAGACATTGCCGTTGTTGAACAAGGCCCGAAGATTCGCCTGGGCCAAATCGGCAAAGCCATTCACCGCGAGGACGGTGTCGTGGTCGACGATCCTGACGTTGTGGAAGGCATTGTGTTCATGCGCAAGGGCGCGGATACGGCGACGACTCTCGATGGAATTCACACCACTGTGCGCCAGCTGAACGATCACGTGCTGCCGCCCAGCGTGAAGATCGTGCCATACCTGGACCGCGACGACCTGGTGCACTACACGACCCACACGGTTCTGCACAACCTGACCGAGGGCATGATTCTCGTTGTCATTATCCTTTTCATTTTTCTGGGGAACGTGCGCGGCGCGATCATCGTCGCCCTGACGATTCCCTTCGCGCTGCTGTTTGCCTCGATCTGCCTCGACTTGCAACACATTTCCGCGAACCTGCTCTCGCTCGGGGCTTTGGATTTCGGCATGGTGGTCGACGGCGCTGTCGTGATGGTTGAAAACATCTCGCGCCACCTGCACCGACAGGAATCGGACCGGGACACCGCGGTGGAGCAAATTCGCCAGGCCGCGCATGAGGTGCAGCGGCCCGTGTTCTATGCCATCGCCATCATCATCACGGCCTATCTGCCGATTTTCACGCTCGAGCGGGTGGAGGGGAAACTGTTCAAGCCCATGGCCTGGACGGTGGCCTTTGCGCTGCTCGGCGCGCTTCTGTTTTCCATGCTGGTCATTCCCGCTCTTTCGAGCTTGCTGTTCCGATCCGGCGTGAGGGAGTGGGAGAACCCGGTCATGAACTACCTGACCGCTCGCTACCGGGGCGCGGTGACTTGGGCTGTGCGGAACCGGCTCCCCACCGTAGGCCTGGCCTTACTCTGTTTCGCCTTCGCCGTCTATCTTGCCTTCTCGGGAATCATCGGATCGGAATTCCTGCCGCACCTAGATGAAGGCGCGATCTGGGTTCGTGGCACGCTGGCTCCAAGTACCGGCCCTTATGAGAGCGCGCGCATCGCGGAACGTGCGCGCGAGGCGCTGTGCTCCTTCCCCGAAGTGCCGCAGGTGGTGGATCAGATCGGGCGGCCGGACGATGGCACGGACACGACCGGCTTTTTCGACACGGAGTATTTTGTCGACCTTCTGCCAAAGGAAAAATGGAGGCCCGTTTTTCACCAGGACAAGGATCAACTGATCGCGGCGATGAACCGCGAGCTCGAGAAAATTCCCGGAGTTATCTGGAACTTCTCCCAGCCTATTTCCGACAACCTGGAAGAGGCGGTGAGCGGGGTAAAGGGCGCGCTGGCCGTGAAAATTTATGGTGACAATTTGAAGACCCTGGAGGAAAAGGGCGATCAGATCGTCAGCGTCATGCGCGGCATCCGGGGCGTTCAGGACCTGGGCCTCTTTCGCGTTCTGGGCCAGCCCAACCTGAACTTCGAAGTAGATCGCGACCAGGCCGCGCGCTACGGAATCAACGTCTCCGATGTGCAGGACGCGATTCAAACCGCGGTAGGAGGTAACGCGCTTACGCAGGTGCTCGTCGGCGAGCAGAGATACGATCTGGTGCTGCGCTATCTGCCGGAATATCGCGACACGAAGGAGGCCATCGAAAAGGTTCGTTTGCTTTCGCCCTCGGGCGAGCGCGTCTCACTGGCCCAGCTCACCAAAATCAGCGTGACGGACGGCGGCTCGGAAATTTACCGCGAAGCGAACTCGCGCTACGTGGCCGTGAAGTACAGCGTTCGTGATCGGGACCTTGGGAGCACGGTGGAGGAAGCGATCCGGAAAGTGAGCGCCGGAGTAAAATTGCCGGTGGGATACACGATCGACTGGGCCGGCGAGTACGAGAGCCAGAAACGCTCCGAGCGGCGGCTACTCATGGTCCTGCCCGTAACGATCCTCGTAATTTTCGTGATTCTGTACACCATGTTTAAGTCGGTGAAGTGGGCGCTCCTGATTCTGACCAACGTGGCGATGGCGCGCCTCGGCGGCCTGCTGGCGCTGCTCGCCACGCACACGAATTTCAGCGTCTCCTCCGGCGTCGGCTTCCTGGCCTTGTTCGGCGTTTCCGTACAGACCGGCGTCATTATGCTGGAATACATTAACCAGCTCCGGGTCAGCGGCTACTCGATCGAGGAATCAGCCGTGGAAGGCGCCGTGCTGAGGCTGCGGCCGATTATGATGACCATGCTGGTCGCCACTTTGGGCTTGCTTCCCGCGGCGATTTCGCATGGAATTGGGTCCGACTCGCAACGCCCGTTTGCGATCGTGATTGTCGGAGGCCTGATTTCCGACCTGGTGATGAGTATTTTTCTTTTGCCGACGCTGTACGTCTGGTTCGCCCGCCGCGGCGATCACCTGCCCGAAGCCAGCGCCACGGAGCTTTCCTAGTGCCGCGGAGCAGAATGAGAAGGAAGGACGTCCGAGCATGAAAAAGAGCGAAGTGCGCGCGCAGATCGAACAGATCGGCATCATTCCGTCCATCCGGTTGTCCTCCGCCGAGGACGCGCATTTCGCCGCCGAAGCGGTCACGCGTGGCGGAATCCCGATCGTGGAAATCACGATGACGGTGCCTGGCGCCATCGACGTGATCTCCCACCTCGCGAAGTTCCATCCGCAGCTTCTGGTGGGCGCCGGCACGGTTACAAGCGTGGAGACCGCGCGGCAATGCGTGGGCGCGGGCGCGGCCTTCCTGACTTCCTCCGGATTCAAGCCCCTGATTGTGGAATACGCGGCCAAGGAAGAGGTCGCGGTTTTACCCGGCGCACTCACGCCGACGGAAATCCTGGCCGCATGGGAGGCCGGAGCCGATCTAGTCAAAGTCTTCCCTTGCTCGCAAGTCGGCGGGGAGGGATATATCCGGGCGGTTAAGAACTCACTGCCGGACATTCCCCTGGTCGCAGCAGGAGGCGTCACCCAATTCACTGCGGCGAACTTCATCTTGTCCGGCGCCTGCGCCATTGGTGTGGGCTCGGAACTGATTCCTCCGGAGGCGATTGAACGGCGCCAAGGGGATCGCATTCAGGAACTGGCTTCCCGGTTCACGGAATTCGTGAAGCAGGCACGCGAGAAAGTTGCGGCGGGAACGAGGCGGGCGTCCAGAAGGAAGCGGTCGGATATCGAGCAATGCGAAGCGCAGTGAAGCCTCGCGGGATCAACCGGTCGGCTGCGAAGGCGTTTGTTTCCTTGGGCGAAACGTTCGCGGACTTGGCGGCTCCGGGTGTCGTCAGCCACTATATGATCTATTTCACCTGTGGAGCACATTAGCTCGGAGCTGATGAAGAGCACAGTCGGGGTGGCAGCTCATTCCAAGGCCAAGTCCGCGATCACCGCCGTGGTGCTAGCCGTCGCTTGGAGCCTTTCCAGCAGGCCCGTTTATCCCCAGAACCCCGCGCCGGACCAAATCCCTACCGCCGGCGCCCCGGCGGATGATTCCTCATCGCCGAACCCGCCCTCGATTTTTCCGCATTCGGAGTCGAGCCGCTTCTGGATTTCCGGCCAGGCGAATTTCATTTCGCAGTGGCATCCCACATTTCATTCCCCGTATCGAGGGCCGAACAGCCTTTCGCCCGAGGCGCAGGACGCGACCTCGCGCGTGCTGACGCTGCTGACGGGCGTGGAGGCGACCAGCACGACGGAGTTTCTCTTTGACGTGCAGGAAACCGGCGGGCACGGGATCGGTGAGGCGTTAGGTATCGGGGGCTTCACGAATCTTGACGTGGTGCGGAATCCGACGCTCAGCAAGGCACCTTACATCGCGCGGCTGATGTGGCATCAGATCATTCCACTAGGCGGGGAAAAGTCGGCAGCCGAGAGAACGCCGATCTCGCTTTTCACCCAATTGCCCGTGCGGAGGCTGGAGATTCGTTTTGGGAAACTCAGCCTGGTGGATTTCTTTGATGTGAACACGTACGGCTCGGACAGCAATTTCCAGTTCATGAATTGGGCGCTCGACAATAACGGCGCGTACGATTACGCGGCGGATACGCGAGGTTTTACGTATGCCGCGATGGTCGAGTACGACGACCGGCACTGGGCGGCGCGCTTCGCCGAGGCGCTTATGCCCAAGGTGGCCAACGGCATCCATCTGGACGCCGATCTTGGGCGCGCCCGCTCGGAAAACGCCGAGGTCGAGTTGCACCACACGTTCCTGCCAAAGCGCGAAGCGGCCCTGCGGTTTCTCGGCTACGCGAATCACGCCAACATGGGAATCTACAAAGTCACCGTCGCAGATTTTCTTTCGGGTAAGACGCCATGCCCAACCGGCACGGTCTGCCGGCCCGATATCACGGTGCATCCACTGCAGACCACGACCAAGTATGGATTCGGTGTAAACGTGGAGCAGCCGCTGTCGGACTGGCTGGGCGCGTTCGCTCGATGGGGATGGAACGAAGGCCAGCACGAATCCTATGCGTACACTGAAGTGGATGAAACGGAACAGGCGGGAGTGGGCGCGCTCGGAAGCAAGTGGAAAAGGAAACTGGACCGCGCCGGCCTCGCCTTCATCTCCAACGGCATTTCGCGCGACCACCAGAAGTATCTCGCCCTCGGCGGCCTCGGATTCCTGCTCGGCGACGGCAAATTGAATTATGGACGCGAAAACATCGTTGAAGGCTATTACACGCTGCACATGTGGCGCGGCGTCTTCACCTCGCTCGACCTTCAGCACATCAACAACCCCGGCTACAACCGCGATCGAGGGCCGGTGCTCGCCGCCGCGTTGCGCCTGCACGTTGAGCTCTAGTGGCGCAGGCTTTCAGCCTGTGGGGTTTCGCTGCAGCAAGATCGATCGCGCTTCAATCAAACCCCACAGGCTGAAGCCTGCGCCACTAGAATTCAAAATCGAGCGAAAACTGCACCTGGCGGGCTCCCATACCTTCCAGCGGCTGGCCGAAGCCGGCGATCGGTGCTGCGCCCGAACCGAATACCGGATTGATTTCCAGCACGTTGGGATAATTGAACAGGTTGAAAAACTCGGCGACCACATCGAGGTGCCGTGATTCGCCAAACGGAAAATATTTCAGCACGCGAAAGTCCATGTTGGCGGTCGCCGGATTGTGGAGCGAATTTCTGCCGCCGTCGAGCGGCCTCGAGGAGAGCGGAAACGCGTAGCTCCGATTGGAATCGAGGCCGGTCAGAGGATTGACGGGTTGTCCCGTCCCCGCGGTGAAAATCGGAGCGACTTCGATGTGCTGAAACGCGCGAGTCAGCCAGCCGGGCTCTTCTTTTTCTTCCGCGGGCTTGTCCTCTTCGTCTCCGATCGGCAGTTCCCAAAGCGCGTTGAAGACGAATCGCTGCAACTGGTTTTGGCGAGAGAGTGCGTGCTCGTCCGCCAGGAAATACGGATTCTGCGGCTGCTCGTCGAAGTCGGACGCGTCGTCGTAGGTCTTCGAGACGGTGTAGCTCGCGGAGAACGCCAGCTCGTCGTTCATGCGGCGGTCAAGTGTGAGTGAGACGCCGTTGTAGGTGGACGTCGCCGAATCGGAAATCCGATATACACCGTCGAATTGCGGATTGAGCCTCGCGGCGGAAAACACTTCACGACCAATTTGCTGCGGCGTCGGATTGGCGACGCCCAGGCTTGCGGCGTTCGCCAAGGTCAGAATGACGGGCGGCCCGAGATTCACATTGATGGTACGAGCAAGCTTCGTCCCGCGAACGAACATGTAATCCGCGCGGACGGAGAAATATTTGGCAAAGGAATATTGCGCACCAGCGCTGGCTTGCTGGCTGCAGGGCGTGGCCATGCGAGGATCGGCTTGAAAAATCGACGGTGCGATCCCCGCCGCGGGAGAAGTGAGCGCGCCGCCTTGCGCCGCCACGAATAAATTGGCGGCTGCGCTGCCGTCCGCCACTTGCTCGAATGCCTGCGAGCCGTTCTTGTCCGCGGCGCGGGCGAGACTGGCAAGAACGTACCGGTCAAAGAAGATTCCGTAGCCCGCGCGGAAGACCCATCGCGATGAAGGATTCCAGGCGAGGCCGATGCGCGGGCTGAAATTGTCTGCGTCTTCATTGAATTCACTTGGCAAGCGCTCGAAATCGTAGCGAACGCCAAGATCGATGGTGAGTCGCGGCGCGGCCGACCAATGGCCCTGCACGAATCCGCCGAAATTGGTGACAGGCAACTTCGCTGTGGGATTCCCGAACGCCTGGCGAAACTGATCCGGATTTCCGGCGAGAAAGTCCTGGAGCGTGTCGAACAGATAGACGCCACCGAAGCCATCTTCAGCGGAGGCTCGCAGCGTGACGCGGCTGATTCCCGCGCCCGCTTTCCACACGTGCTTGCCCATCGTGCGCGTATACGAATATTCAGCCTGGTAGTGATTTTCACGTCGCTCGCCCGGCCCGGCGTAAGGTCGCCCGAAATCCACGATCCCCGCGATGTCAACCTCCGGCCCCACCGCGTCGTTCGTGCGCAGAACCGCGTGGCGCGTAGCCACTTGCACGCGCAGATCACCGACAGCGTTTGACCCGTAGACCGTGGTGAGCGAGCCGGAAACGACGTTGTCGGCGATGAAGCTGCTGCCGCGGCCGCTCACGTCCGTTAAGCCGCCAGTGTTGAACGCATCGGTTGCCTCGCGATTGTTGGTGAATGCGTAGCGCAGCATCAATGAAGTATTCTGCGTAAGGCGGTGATCGAGCTTGCCGGCGGCTTCGGTTTCCGCGCGCGAAATGGGAAAGAAATCCGTAGTGATCGCGCGGGTCGCCAGGCGGGGAAGCGCTCCCATCGCGAGGAACGAATTGATCGCGGATGCGACGCCAGGATCGATCTCCGAGCCGTTCTGCCCGCGATTGTGTTCCCGCTCGGCCGCAACGTAGTAGAAGGTTCGATCCTTCACGAGCGGACCGCCCACCCCAACTCCCGCGCGATAGCGGCGAAACGCCGGCTTCCCCGGCTCGGCTTCAAACGGATCGCGCGCATTGAGCGAAGCATCCTGCGCAAAGAGGAAGGCGTCGCCGTGGATGGCGTTCGCCCCGGAGCGCGTGATCACGTTGATCGAGCCGCCCGCCGCGCCGCCCGATTCCGCCGAGAGGCCGTTGTTGACCACCTGAAATTCCTGGACGATTTCCGGCGAAAGCTCGGTGCGGCTCGATCCGGAGTACTCGTCGTTGTTGTCGAGGCCGTCGATTTCCACCGTATTGCTGCGGGCGCGCAGGCCGCCGAACGTGAAGCCGCTCCCAGCAAGCGGCGAGGCGCCCGCGACGGGAGGCGACGGCGGCGCGGTCAAAACGCCGGGCGCGAGAAGTACGAAGTCCAGCGCGTTGCGGCTCTGTACGGGCAGCTCTTCGATTCGTTCGCCGTCCACGGATGACACGACGGACGTTTGCGTCGTGTCCAGCGACTCGGCCTGGGCCGTCACGGTCATTTCTACGATCGCCGACGCCGGAACCAGCACGATATCGAGGTGCGCGGTTTGCCCCAGCGAAAGACCAAGTTCCGGCTGCTTGTAGGGCGCAAAGCCGGGCTGGTCCACGCGCACTTCGTAGGGGCCGACCGGGAGCGCCTGCGCGCGGAAGGAGCCCTCGGCGTCGGTTTCGGCGGTGCGGGTTTGATTCGTGGACAGATTGCGCAGGACCACGGCCGCACCGGGAATGACGGCGCCGCTGCTGTCCTTTACGGTGCCATCGAGGGCCGCAGCGACGCGCGAGCTTTGCGCGGCGAGGCCGGCTGCGTGCACGGCGGCAAACGCCAGTACCGCGCAGATGACTCGCGCTTTGGATTGAAAAACCGAATCGTAACTGACTTTCACTTCGAGCCTGCCTTTCCAGTAGGACAGGCTTACAGCCTGTCGGGGTTAGTCCTTGCAAGATCACGACCCGACAGGCTGCAAGCCTGTCCTACTCAAACCCGGGCCACACAGAAAACCGAGAACCTTGTGGTCGATGATTCGGACTAAATCCGAAGTGAAATGACAGGAGGGCTTGCTGGGGTAAGAACGGGCGGAGCTTGCGGAATGAAAGCAGCGAAAAGCGAATCCAATCTGGGGCGGAAGGCCGCGGGCGTTCGTGTCTGCGGCAAGCTGATTTCAGGGGCGAACCATTTCAGCGAGTAGGCCACGCCCACGCAGAGGGTAAGCACCACGAACGTGTACTCCGTATCGCTTCCGGTCTGCGCGGTGTGGTCCCACTGATCGAAAATCTCGGCCACTTGGCACGAGAGGCAAATCGCCAGCGCGCACAGCGCGATAAGGAACGAAGTTCGCGATCTCACGCCGCCAACATACCCTCAACCAGCGCGGGAGGTCAATCCGAGAGCTGCGGTTTGCCGGGCTGAGGCCGCGGAATGAGAATCCCAGTACGGCCGAATTGCTCTCTCCGGTAAACTAAAAGAGCGAAACTGTCGGAAACACCCGAGACGCACGAACGAGCGTGCACTGCACGCCGCCGGCCTCGCTCCGAAACTGCATCGCCCACGGGGGGGAAAATCGTTGGATCGCCGAGAAACACGGATCGCCGCGCTGAAAAGTCTCCTCAGGGAGAGGATCGTCATTTTGGACGGCGCGATGGGCACGATGATTCAGGCGCAGCGCCTTGAGGAAGCGGCCTTTCGCGGCGCCGAGTTTCCGAATCACCCGCGCGACCTGCGCGGAAATTTCGACGTGCTGAACCTCACGCAGCCGGCGATCGTGCAATCCGTCCAGAGGCAATACCTCGAAGCCGGCGCCGAGATCATCAAGACCAACACGTTCAACGCTAACGGAATTTCGCTGCTCGACTACAGCCTCGAAAACCGCGTGCGTGAGATCAACGCGGCCGGCGCAAAGCTCGCGCGGCAGGTGGCGGATGAATACGAAGCGGCGCGTCCCAGCGAATACCGACTCGTCGCCGGATCGATGGGGCCGACGAACCGCACCGCTTCGATGTCGCAGGATGTCAACAGCCCCGCCTCGCGCGGCGTCACGTTCGATAAATTGCGCGAGGTCTACCTCGAGCAGGCGCGCGGCCTCGTCGAAGGCGGCGCCGATCTCCTGCTGCTCGAGACAATCTTCGACACGCTGAACGCCAAGGCCGCGCTCTTCGCCATCAGCCAGTACAACGACGAATATTTTCAGTCCACCGGCCGCCGCATTCCCGTGATGGTGTCCGTGACCATCACCGACCGTAGCGGCCGCACGCTCTCCGGCCAGACCGTCGAAGCATTCTGGATTTCTGTTTCTCACATGGATCTGCTGAGTGTGGGCATCAATTGCGCGCTCGGCGCGAAGCAGATGCGGCCGTACATCGAGGAGCTTTCGCATATCGCGCCCGTACCCATCAGCTGCCACCCGAACGCCGGGCTTCCCAACGCGTTTGGCGGCTTCGACGAGACGCCCGAGTCGATGTCCGCGGACATGCGCGACTTCGCGTCCAACGGCTGGCTGAATATCGCCGGCGGCTGCTGCGGCACCACACCCGCGCACATTCGCGCGATCGCGGAGGCGGTGCGCGGCATCCCGCCGCACGTGGTCTCCAAGCAGGAGCGCTACACCCGATTCAGCGGCCTTGAACCGCTGGTGCTGCGGCCGGATTCACGCTTCGTGAACATCGGCGAGCGCACCAACGTCACCGGCTCGCCCAAGTTTTCCAAATTGATCCTCGCCGGCGAGCTCGAAGCGGCGCTGACCGTGGCGCGGCAGCAGGTGGAAAACGGCGCGCAAATCATCGACATCAACATGGACGAAGCCATGCTCGATTCCGAGCAGGCCATGACCACCTTCCTGAATTACATCGCGGCGGAGCCGGACATTGCCCGCGTGCCGATCATGATTGACAGCTCGAACTGGAAAATCATCGAGGCCGGACTGAAATGCGTTCAGGGCAAGGGCATCGTCAATTCCATCAGCTTGAAGGAAGGCGAGGAAATCTTTCGCCAGCGCGCGCGCCTGATCCGCCGCTACGGCGCGGGCATGGTGGTGATGGCATTCGATGAAAAAGGCCAAGCCGACACGCTCACGCGGAAGATGGAAGTCTGCCGCAGGGCTTACCGAATTCTCACGGAAGAGGCCGGCGTCCCCGCGGAAGAAATTATCTTCGATCCAAACATTCTGACGGTGGCGACCGGCATCGAGGAGCACAACAACTACGCCGTCGACTTCATCGAGGCCGCGCGGCAGATCAAGGCCACGCTTCCCTATGCCAAGGTCAGCGGTGGCGTCAGCAACATTTCGTTTTCCTTCCGCGGGCAGAATGTGGTGCGCGAGGCGATGCACTCCGCGTTTCTCTATCGCGCGATTCAGGCCGGCCTCGACATGGCCATCGTGAACGCGGGCCAGCTCGCGGTGTACGAGGAAATCGAAAAGAACCTGCTCGTGCTGGTCGAGGATGTGCTGCTCAATCGCCGCCCGGATTCGACCGAGCGCCTGCTGGCGTTCACCGAGACCGTGAAGGCCAAGGAGAAAGGGCACGCGGAAGAGGACTCCTGGCGCAAGGGCACGCTCGAAGAGCGGCTCAGTCATGCGCTCGTGAAGGGCATCGCGGATTACATCGAGGAAGACACCGAAGAGGCGCGGCAAAAACTGGGCAGGCCGCTCGCCGTGATCGAAGGGCCGCTGATGAACGCGATGAACGTGGTGGGCGATCTTTTCGGCTCGGGCCGCATGTTCCTGCCGCAGGTGGTGAAGAGCGCGCGCGTGATGAAAAAGGCCGTCGCGTATCTGCAGCCTTACCTCGAAGCGGAAAAGCAGGCGGGCGGCGCGCGCGCGAAGGGCCGTATCGTGATGGCCACGGTGAAGGGCGACGTTCACGACATCGGCAAAAATATTGTTGGCGTCGTGCTGGGCTGCAACAACTACGAGGTGATCGACCTCGGCGTGATGGTGCCGAGCGACAAAATTTTGAAAACCGCGCGCGAGTCGGGCGCCGATCTCATCGGCCTGAGCGGACTGATCACTCCGTCGCTCGAGGAGATGACATATGTGGCCAAGGAAATGGAGCGCGAAGGTTTCCATCTTCCGCTACTGATTGGCGGCGCGACCACGAGCCGCACGCACACAGCGGTAAAGATCGCGCCTGCCTACCGCGAGGCTGTGATCCACGTGCAGGATGCTTCCCGAGCCGTCGGCGTGGTTGGCAGCCTGCTTAGCGCGGAGATGAAGGTTCATTTCACCGAAGCAAATCGGAAAGAGCAGGAGAGCGCGCGGGAAAAGCATTTGTCGCGGAAGGCGCAGCCGATTTTGCCTCTCGCGGACGCGCGGAAGAACAAGCCTGTTTATGACTGGCGCGCGTACGATCCTCTGCGGCCTTCCTTCCTCGGCACACGAGTCTGGAATCCGGTGCCGCTCGAGGAAATTGTCCCGTACATCGACTGGACGCCGTTTTTCCACGCGTGGGAGCTGCGCGGGATCTATCCCAAGATTTTCGAGCAGGCGGGCGTGGGCCCGAAGGCGAAAGAGCTCTTTGACGACGGCCAGAAGCTGCTCGCGCGCATCGTGCGCGAAAAGCTGCTCGAAGCCCGCGCCGTGATCGGCTTCTTCCCCGCGAACAGCGCACAGGACGACATCGAAGTCTACGCCGACGAATCGCGCCACTTGCTGACAACGTTCCACTCGCTCCGCCAGCAAATCGTGAAGCCCGCGCAGGAGCCAAGTTACGCCGTGGCGGATTTCGTGGCGCCTCGGGATAGCGGCAAGCTCGATTATCTCGGATTGTTCGCCGTCACCGCCGGACTGCGCATCGAGCCGCTCGTCGCCAAATTTGAAAAGGATAACGACGACTACAACGCCCTGATGGCCAAGGCACTCGCCGACCGCATGGCCGAGGGCCTAGCCGAGCTGATGCACAAGCGCGCCCGCATCGAATGGGTCTACGGCAAGGACGAAAACCTCAGCCACAACGATTTACTTCGCGAGCGCTACCGCGGCATTCGCCCCGCGCCGGGTTATCCGGCGCTTCCCGACCACACCGAAAAGCGCATGCTCTTCGATCTGCTGTGCGCGGAAAAAACCGCGGGCATCACGCTGACCGAAAATTTCGCGATGTATCCCGCGGCGTCCGTCAGCGGCTTCTACTTTTCGCATCCCGAATCGAAATATTTTGCCGTCGGAAAAATCGGCCGCGACCAAGTCGAAGACTACAGCCGCCGCAAGGGCGAAGATCTGCGCATCGTCGAGCGCTGGCTCGCCCCGAATCTGAATTACGATCCTGAGGCTGTGTAGGACAGGCTTCCAGCCTGTCGGGGTGATGGCGCCCAAGCTGAAATCAGAGCGACAGGCTGCAAGCCTGTCCTACTAAAAGCCAAAGCCCCAAGGCAGTGCCGCTGCCTTGGGGCTTTCGGTTTCTGTTCCGGATTTTCGGCCGGCGCTATGGCAAATCGTAGCGGAGGTCGACATATACCATGCCGGTATGCGCGGTCGCCGGAGTGCCGGCAGGGACAAGCCAGGGCGTCCGCGAGACGTAGGAGTATTGCGTGATCACCTTGATGTCTCCATAGCTCGGATTCCGCCAGAATGTTTGGACAAACCCGATCGTCGGTTCATACAGATATCTGTCGGAGGAGTTGTTGGACCCGCCGGGGGCAGTGCATGTACCCGTGCCTGGGGTGGCGACGGCCGAGGTACCCTTGTAGAAGCCGTACCCCGAGTTGGTCGTCACGTTGCAAGTGCCTGTACCGCCGGTCGCCGCGACACCATTAACGACAACCTGGCCGACGTTCCTGCCGAAATAGGCCCCGCTGTAGTATCCGTAGACCAGGAACTTCGGGGTGATTTGATATTCGAAGCCGCCAATTCCTGATCCGGAACGAATCCCCGACAGGTTGCCGTCCGGTCGAACGATCAGATCCGGGCCGGCGGTGCTAGCGATATAGCGGCCGCCACCGTAGCTATAGAACGACGTGGCGATGAACCGCAGGTTCTTGACCAACTCGATGTTGAGAGTGCCAGCGATGCCTCCCCCGTGGATCGTCGAGTATGTCGGGCTCACGATGGTCGTGCTTGTCGGTGAGGCAAACGTAGACTGGACTAGGTTGACAGCCCTAAAAGTTCGCAACAGGCCCGCCACATCGAAATGGACGTGGTGACCGCCGGGGTCTGCGTCGATTGCTGTCTTTACGATCAGGTCAGGGGCGAGATTGGGAATGCTTGTGTTGTTGACGCCATTTGTACTGCTCGTGTTCCCGCTGTTCGTGTCAAACTGATTGCCGTAGACGTTTGGCGAGGAAAGAACAGTGCCGCCCGCGCCGGTGGTGCCAGTGTTGAATTGCGAAGGCACGGTCGATGGCAGCGTCACAGTACTCGGAAGAAGTTGCTGAGGGTTTTCGGCCGAAACGCCGATTGCCCAGAACTTGTTCGGGTGGAGGAGGACCCTAATCCCCGTTTGACGCGCCCAAGTCAGGCCAAGTAGGTAGTTCGTGTCCATTTCCTGGCCGTAGAAGAGATCCCCGGGCAGCGCGGACAGCCCGTTTCGGTTGGGAGTCAACAAACTCCAAGATTGCCCGCCAAGAACTTCGAATTTGCCGCGCTTGTAGTCTACCCAGTAAAGGCGCGTCCGGAGGGAATTGCTGTTGCTCGTAACGTTGCCGTTTGGAGCCAAGTAGCCCAAAAAGTCCGCCTCGAGATATCCCGTTACGTGGCCTCCGCCGGCATCTGACTCTATCCTCAACCCAATGCGCGAGTTTTGTGTCGAGAACTTCTCTTCCGAATCCTGACCCAACACAGTGTTGTTAAACGGAATCGACCCGAAGCTGGTCCCGATGCTGCCGCCGCCCTGTGTCGTAAGGTTCGTGCTGCGGAATATGCTCGTGGCGTCCAGGAAACCGAGTGGGTAGAATTGTGCGCCGCCGATCTTGAAGTACAGCGGCGACTCGCCTTCCTTCTGGGGCGACCTTGACGCCAGCATGGCGGTCGAAGGCGCGCCCACTGGATCTGCGGCGGCGGAAGAGGGCGCTGCGGAGGCCACTTCCGTCGCGGTGACCGCGGGCGTTGCTGCCGATGACGGCGTCGCTGCGGATGCCGGCGCGGAATGCGCGGTACCGCCGCCGAGCTTTTCCTCGAGCGCCTCCATCTTCAACTGCTGCGCCTTGAGTTCCGCGCGCTGCGCCTCGAGTTCGGCTCGTTGCTCCTCCACCAGCCCGCGAAGGTCCTGTATTTCGCTTTCGGTCGCCGAAACTTCCGGCTTCACCGGTGTGGGTTTATCCGGCACGGCTGAGGCGTTTGTGGCCGATGCCGCAGGCGTGTCTGGCTTACCGGTCTCGCCGGCATTGCGCGCCAGAAGCGGCGTGGCCGCGAGGCTGATGCCCAGCAACATTGCTGCAAATACTCGCATTCTCTGTTCCTCCTAAAAAAATGAATTCCGATGACTCGCTAACCGTCACCCGTGACCCTAATTCGAGACTTGTCCGTTTCGCCAAGAAATCCCCTGGAAATCCTCAATTGCCAAATTGAAAGAGATCACCCGCTTGCGAAGGCCCGTCCCCACCGGGATACCGCCTAGTCCCACCGAGCTGCCGCGAATGCTCAGCTGCCCCGAATTGCTACAGATGAAAACTCCCGAACGGAAAATGATGGCCGCGCCCTAATGGGGTGCTTGCAGGACACCTCCGGGCACCGTGGACACTATCGGTGGACCCTTAACGGCCCGTGAGAGGAATGTTAATTCTGTGTTACAACGGGCCAAAAGCAGCCTAATCGCGTCGCTGGCTACAGGAAGGGAAAAGTAGCTTTAGTACCTTAAAACCAGTGACTTACGGACCAGATTGACTCGCCCGTCGTTCCAGCATGGATTGTGAACGGAAGAGGAAAATCGATGAATCTACGCGTTGTAGGGTTGGCAGTACTTCTGCTGTCGGCGAGGCTTGCTTTCGCGCAGGATCCGTCCGTGATCACCATGGACCAGGAGCCTCACCACCATTTGGTTCTGCAAAACGACTACGTCAAGGCGTTCAACGTCGAAGTTTCGCCGGGCGATTCCATCGTGCTCCGCCGGCACGATCAGGATACCGTGGCGATTGCCATCGGCGACCAGCTGGTCACGGTTGGCATGCCGGGTAAGCCCGACGTGCATTCGAAGAACGCCGACGCACAGGTGCGCCTACAGCGATCCGGGTACATGCACTCGACGCGCGTCGATGGAGATGCGCCGTACCACACGGTCGCCGTGGAGCTGCTGCGCCCGCAGACCAATTTTCATAACGTTTGCGGGGAGGTTCTCGTCGGGCAGCCACTGAACTGCGCGGCTTCCGCAAAGGAAGATTCCGCTGCATTCGCCAGCGAGACGCTGCTGGAATCCGGCGAAACCGAGGTGCGGCTCGTACGCGTGCATCCGCGCCGATTCGTGAGCGCCGACAATTTTCCTTTTGCAGCGGTGATCGTCGCGCTCGATCCCGGAACAATTGCCTCGGGATCGCCCAAGAGAAAGGGGAAATCCCTACAGCCCGGCGAATTCGTCTGGTTCGAGGGCAGGCACGGGCGCCCCTATGTGAATCAAGACGACAAGGATGCCCGCTTCATCGAGATCCGGTTCCCGCACGCGGAGTAGCACAGCCACTCTTTACCCCGAGCCCCGGCGAGGGGCTGGCTGTGTGGTTTTGTGGGCCGCAACGAAACTCAAGCTGCAGGAATCGCGCCTAGCATCGACACTGATCTCGAACTGGACACATCTAAAGGGCCATGCGATTCGCAAAAATCGTCTTTCTCATCGCCGGAATTCAGGGCTTCCTGATCCTCACGCCGCTCTATTTCATGGAGGGATTGGTCGGCCGTCAAACCCCGCCGGCGATCACTCACCCGGAGTATTTCTACGGATTTGTGGGAGTGGGTTTGGCCTGGCAGTTCTTGTTTCTCGTGCTCTCGACCGACCCTGTTCGTTACCGCCCGATGATGCTGCCGTCCATTGTGGAAAAAGTCGCGTACGGCATGGCCCTCATCGTCTTGTACTTGCAAGGCCGGCTCCCCGCCTCTGTCCTCGCGATCGGCTCGGTAGACTGGATTTTTGCGTTTCTGTTTCTCGCCGCGTATTTCAAGGCGAAGCCAGCGCAATCCTCCGCGTAATTCCATCTCGGCTGATCCCCGCTGGATTTATATATCATGGCTTTTCCATAAGCGTGGATTATACTGGAGTGCCATGGACCTATCCCAGCTGCAGGTATTTCTTACGGTGGCGAAGGAACAAAGCTTCTCGCGCGCCGCGGAGAAGCTCTATCGCACGCAGCCCGCGGTGAGCATCGTGATCCGCAAGCTCGAGGAATCCGTGGGCCAGCCGCTGCTCGTGCGCGGCGCACGCCAAGTGAAGCTCACTGACGCCGGCGAACTCCTGCGCGACTACGCCGAGCGCCTGCTCAACCTGCGCGACGAAATCCAGAAGGGAATGGAGGACCTGAAGAGTCTGGGCCGCGGCGAGCTGCGCCTCGGCGTGAACGAAAGCTCGATCCACGCGCTGCTGCCGGCCCTCGCGCGCTACCGCAAGCTATATCCCGGCGTGAAGCTCGTCATGCACCGCACGCTCTCGCGCGACATTCCGCAGGAGGTCCTGAACTATCGCCTCGACCTCGGCGCCGTTTCCTACGTGCCGGAAGATCCAAAGCTCACCGCCGTCGAAATCCTGCGCGATGAGCTGGCGTTCGTCGTCCCGCCGAAGCATCGGCTGGCCCGCCGCCCCTCGGTGGACATCAAGGAACTCGGCGAGGAAACCTTCATCGCGCACAACGTGGAATCGCCCTACCGCTCGCGCGTGATCCAGCTCTTCGAGAAGCATCGCGTCCCGCTGCATCGCGACATCGAAATGCCCACCATCGAAAGCATCAAGCGCTTCGTGCAAATGGGCATGGGCGTGGCCATCGTCCCGCGCATGTGCGTCCACTGGGAAGTGGAACGCAAACTCCTCGCCGAAGTCCGCATCCGCCAAATGAAAATGCCGCGCTCGCTGTACTTGGTGTCGCGGAGGGGCGCCCGCCTCTCGCACGCGGCGGTAGGGCTAATGCGTTTGCTGCATGCCTAAGACGGGTCTCGCATCCGTTCCTGGCGGCTATGCAACCAGCTTTGCGAGGAGCCTCCGATCGAAGGCCGATATCTTTTGGCGTCCAGCCTGCTTGACCCAGTCTTTTACCCACTTGCGAACGGTGCGTCGCCTATTAAGCATCAGAAGCCGTGCCGAAATAAGTGTTCGCATGTCAATATAGTGGCGGCCCATCACCGAGTCTCGCCGAACACTAAGCCGCGACTTGAACCGGTCCGGAACTGTGTCAAGCTTTTGAGTACGCCAAACAATTCTGACCATTAGCGCGAGTGGATTGCTGAGCAGCATCGAGGCAACCTTCCTCACCTCACTAAACTCCCTCTGTCCATAGGTCGCGTAGACGATCGCCGACGCGCGTATTAGGTGGGGTGGCTTGGGGACCGTTCTTTCGCTAAAGCAGCGACGAAGATGCCCTCTGCTTCGTCGGTCGCCAAAGCGCGCAATCAACAGACACGCAGGAGACGCAAATACAAAGCTCTTCTTCAGTGCAGCGACGTCTTTCGTGAGGACGATAGCTAGATTGAGCACAGATCGAGCTCTAGCACCGGTAAGCTCTAAGCGAAGTAGGCTCTCCGTAAGGATCAATTCGACATCCTCGTGGATTTGCTGCTTGTGGCCACAGACTCTCTTCACAAACTTTAGATAGTCTGCAGCTGGACCGGAGCACCTCATGTAGTCGGCGACTCTCTCGGTTAATGTGGGACTCCGCATGATGTCCCTCACAGCGCGCTTTCGCAGAAACTTTGCCCTTGTTAATCCCGCGAGTCGGTAGACTCGACTCTGGATTTTCTCCCACTCTCCATGATCTGCTTGCCTTGAGGCTTTCCGCCAAATCCCTACAAGTTCTCGAACGAGCGCCCTCCTCGAACGTGAGCGAGAGCTCACTCGCCCCTCTAAGGAATCCAGAAGTGCATTCGTATCGAGATGGAAATGAAGTCCGGCTTCCCTCAGAGAGAGAACTCTTGTTTTCTTGGCATTTGCTGTGAGATACAGTTTTGCCAAAGATGAACCAAGTGCTGCCACGATTTTGATTCCGTCGGCGCGAGAATTCACACCGATAGCTTGGTCGTCCATCCACCGAACGTATGCTTCGGAACCAACAAGTTCGACAATCCTGCGATCATGAGCGAAAAGAACCAGGTTGGCGATTGTTCGTGAACATTCGAACTCGTCCACGGGGATTCCAATACGTGGGGAATCCGAATAGTCAGCCCGGATGGCGAGCCGTTCTAAAAGAAAAAATAGGATTCCAATCAACCTACTCGGTATGGGGAAGCTGCGGAAAGTGTTCGATACCTCAGAATGAAGTATGCTATCGAAGAAATTCGTCACGTCAGAAACTACAATGAACGGGTGGACCTTCTTCAGTATCAGTTGCTTCCTATATTGTTCGTAGTCGAGCCAATGGCGAAAGCTTTTCGCCGATGTAAATCTATAGGGATTGAAAGTTCTTTCTAAATTATCCCGCGCGGCGCGAACTGCCATGTCTTGCGCCCGCTGTAGGTCGCCTCGCCGATAGTAGACGTGCGGTTGCTGGTTCTTCTGCGCCTTCTGATGCACGTAATTGGCAATGGCACGGAAAAGAACTAGGTCCGGTATAGCTGGGATCGTCAGCCTTCGCTTGAATCCACCCGATTTCGCGAGCGAAAAACGCAGCGGGGGATGCGGCTCGTATCCGCCTTCCTTAACTTGTCGGAGCAAACGGCGGATCCATCGCTCTGGCTCAATGTCGTAGTCGAGAAAGTCAATCGCGTCCCGCACTGTAGCGTGTCGCAGTTCCGACCGGACTTCTTTCCAAGCCTGCCACAGGGTCGTTCTGTTGATGCCTACAATGTCGTCGCCCAACTCGCTACTCCGCGCACACGCCTGGTTATCATGGGGAGTACTGACCTAAATTAATATATGTCATACAAGGAGTGGTTTCGCAAACAAAAAGCCCGCCCCGTTAAGGGCGGGCTTTCGTCTTGGATAGCTCTTGAAAACTGGGCAGCGCACATGGAGTGCGCGTTTTAGAAAGATGAGATCTGTCAGAACCCGCTCGAAGATTGAATCGTTCGAGCGATGCCTCGGACCCCCGTGAGAGGTTCCGAAGTTTTCCTTCGGCCAAAGGCCTCAGGGTAAATGGGCAACTTCACCTGCACACCTGCACAGGATGGTTTGCCTCTGTATTTAGAAAGGAGGTGATCCAGCCGCAGGTTCTCCTACGGCTACCTTGTTACGACTTCACCCCAATCATGGGCCATACCTTGGGCGCGTGCCTCCTTACGGTTGGCTGCGCGACTTCTAGTACAGCTCACTTTCGTGATGTGACGGGCGGTGTGTACAAGGCCCGGGAACGTATTCACGGCGTCGATCTGATACGCCATTACTAGCGATTCCAGCTTCATGCAGCCGAGTTGCAGACTGCAATCCGAACTGAGCACGGTTTTATCCGATTAGCTCCCCCTCGCGGGTTCGCAACAGTCTGTACCGTGCATTGTAACACGTGTGTAGCCCTGGACATAAAGGCCGTGCTGACTTGACGTCATCCCCACCTTCCTCTCCGTTATCCGGAGCAGTCCTCGTAGAGTTCTCCCTTGCGGGTAGCAACTACGAGTAAGGGTTGCGCTCGTTGCGGGACTTAACCCAACACCTCACGGCACGAGCTGACGACAGCCATGCAGCACCTCTACTACTGTCCCTTGCGGGAAGAGGATATTTCTACCCTTGGTCAGTAGCGGTTCAAGCCCAGGTAAGGTTCTTCGCGTTGCGTCGAATTGAACCACATGTTCCACCGCTTGTGCGGGCCCCCGTCAATTCCTTTGAGTTTCAGTCTTGCGACCGTACTCCCCAGGCGCAGGACTTAACGCGTTAGCTACGGGACGACCCGCCTACGCGGGCCACCCCAAGTCCTGATGGTTTAGGGCTAGGACTACCAGGGTATCTAATCCTGTTTGCTCCCCTAGCTTTCGTTCCTCAGTGTCAGTTGCGGTCCAGCCAGCCGCCTTCGCCACGGGTGTTCCTGCAGATATCTACGCATTTCACCGCTACACCTGCAATTCCACTGGCCTCTCCCGCACTCGAGCACGGCAGTTTTGAAAGCAGCCTCTGAGTTAAGCCCAGAGATTTCACTTCCAACTTGCCGCACCACCTACGAACCCTTTACGCCCAGTAATTCCGAGCAACGCTGGCCCCCTACGTATTACCGCGGCTGCTGGCACGTAGTTAGCCGGGGCTTCTTATACCCGTACCGTCAAACCCTTGCGGGTCATTCGTCCGGGTCGAAAGGGGTTTACACTCCGAGAAGCTTCATCCCCCACGCGGCGTCGCTGCGTCAGGCTTTCGCCCATTGCGCAATATTCCCCACTGCTGCCTCCCGTAGGAGTCTGGACCGTGTCTCAGTTCCAGTGTGGCCGGCCATCCTCTCAGACCGGCTACCGATCAAAGCCTTGGTGAGCC
>Ga0210401_10000325_pt1 | contig 58661 bp, 53 predicted proteins | sample IncBWH32MmetaG_FD_150866 | JGI IMG/M metagenome (GOLD analysis project Ga0210401, IMG submission 150866) | Forest soil microbial communities from Barre Woods Harvard Forest LTER site, Petersham, Massachusetts, United States - Inc-BW-H-32-M | ecosystem: Environmental > Terrestrial > Soil >...
CAGCCATGGTTTCTTCCGCAGCGCAAAAATGAAAGTCCGAATTATCTGATGAAAATCGATTTTCTGCAATAGTGCAGCTGCATCATGCAGCTGCATCACAACCTGCCGGACTTCTTCACCGCCTCCTCGATGGATTTCATTTTCTCAATCTCCGGGTACATCGAATGTTCCTTGAAATCCAACTGCTGCGCGAGCTTTAACACTTCCTGGGCTTTGCTTGCCGGAACCACCACGACCCCATCACTGTCTGCCGCAACGATGTCTCCAGGATTGACCATGACGCCATCGCAAGTGACCGGAATTTGTCCGCCGGCAAAACGGTAGTGTCCGACCGAGGTCGAGGGCACGATGCCTGTGGCAAACACCGGGAATCCGATTTTCCGCAAATAGCCCACGTCGCGTACCCCACCGTCGATCACGGCACCCGCATAGCCGCGCGCTGCCATGGCTGTTCCCATCAACCCGCCCATGCCCGCAATGTCGGCGCCGTCTTCGACAGCCATGACATAAACGGAATCGGTAGAGCCTTGATCGATGGCCGCGAGCATTCCGTTCAACGCGGACGGATTCTTATTGCCTTCGTCTTTCTTGAGCTGAACTGTGCGGGCAAAGCCAGCGAACTTTGCCGTGAAAATCGGCTGCATGTGATGACTCATATACATCCGTTTGCCGGTAAGCTGTTCAAGTGCATCCGAGACCGAAGCTACTTCGACCCGCCGAAAATCAGCGATCAGCGCGCTTTCGGACGCTGGCGGTGTCGACTGTGCGCGGAGACGCTCGCGGCTGGCAAGCGCGCAGAGAATGCACACCGCAAGCAAAACTCCTGTCTTCTTGCGCGATTTCGAAAAGCGAGTGAGTTTGTCCATCAAGGCCTCCCTGTTGTATATATGTGCGCGGACTCTAACACTGTTTTTCGTCTCGTGGAAGAGCCAATGCAGGTCCAATCCATCTAAGTCGAGAGAGAAAACAATGACAACACAAAAGAATATTGCGCGCCTTTGCATCCTTGCTCTTGCGATCGGACTGATGATTTTGTCGGGGCAACCCAGTTACGCCCAGGAACACCACGCAATAAATCTGTCGAATGCGAGGGGCTTGCCCTTCAGTGATGGAATCGTCGCCGGGAACACTCTTTACATCGCTGGGCAGGAAGGGACCGATGACTCCGGCAAGTTGGTCGCAGGCGGCATCGCTGCCGAGACCAAAACGGCCCTGGAGAACATTCAGAAAGTGGTTAAGGCTGCTGGTTTCGATCTGAAGGACATCGTCTCCGTAACTGTCTACCTGGGGGACATTCACGAATTTGGCGACATGAACCAGGTTTACAAGAGCTTCCTGTCTGATCCGAAACCGGCGCGGGCGACCATCCAAGCAGCGGCCCTGGTCAACAACGCTCGTATTGAAATCTCCGCCATCGCAGTGAGGCAGAAGTGAGCAGTGGCGTTCGCAGGATCAGAGTGTGTTTACTCTTCTGGGGCCTCCACTTTCTGGAATCCGGCACTGCCCGCTTGTAAAACGTTTTAATTCGTGCAAGAAGTTATTGACTTCCCACCATAATTGAGATAAACCCTCCTGTCAGACAGCAAAAAAACGCTTTCACAACTTCAAGAACTGTTTTCACCAGATGAGAGAGATCGAGTCCGGCAGTGCATTCGTCTGGCAGGAGGTCGGGGCATGTGTAATCGTCAGCGCGCTAGCGTCTCACTGTGTCTATTCCTGTTTCTGGCAATCGGGCTCACCTGGGCCAGCATCGCCGGCAGCATTTCAGGGCTCGTGACCGATTCGAGCGGTGCTGTAGTTGCGGGGGCCAAAGTAATAGCAACGGATACGCAAACTGGAGTCCAAACCACGGTCACCACCGATGCCAAGGGTTTTTACAGTCTTCCCGCCCTACCGGTCGGCACCTATGACTTGCAGGTGAGTCAGATTGGATTCAAGAGCTTCGACCAGACCGGCCTTGTGATCAATGCCAATTCGGCCCTGCGGGTCGACGCAACTCTTTCGGTGGGCACGATCAACGAAAAGATCGAGGTCAGAACCGACGCCGTCCATGTGGAAACTGAAAGCACGCAGATGGGCGAAGTAATCACGGGGAAGACCATGACCGCAGTTCCCCTGAACGGCAGAGCTTACACCGACCTGCTGGCGCTTCAGCCAGGTGTCTCTCCCTACACCGCCACTGACACCGGAACTGGGGGCATCGGTGACCGCCCAGTCGACGGCGGTCTGAACTCCGGCAACCAGTCCGTCAACGGGCAGCGCGAAGCGGCCAACGGCTTCATGGTCAACGGTTCCAACGTTGAGGAAGGCAAGAACAACGGCACCGCCATTATTCCTAACCTGGATTCCATTGCGGAATTTCGCATTATTACCAACAACTTCGACGCTGAATATGGAAACTACAGCGGCGGCCAGATCAACGTGGTCACAAAGTCTGGCACCAACTCTTTTCACGGAAGCGGCTTTGAATTTCTGCGCAACACCGCGCTGGATGCAAAGGACTACTATTCCTTGCCGACGGATAAAACGCCAGTGTTTCGGCAAAACCAGTTCGGAGGGACGTTCGGCGGGCCAATTCGGAAAGACAAGACGTTCTTTTTCGTTGACTACCAGGGCACTCGACGGACCCAGGCTCCAACGGTGAACACGCAGATGCCGTCGGTGGCGAACTTCGGGGGGAATTTCCAGGACTCAGCCAGTTCTCTAACGGGTGTCGTCAATGGGCCAGCGTTCGCTAGCCTTCTCTCCAGCCGACTAGGTTATACGGTGACCGACCAAGAACCCTATTACATGCCGGGCTGCACCAACGCCAATTGCGTTTTTCCAGGCGCGGTCATCCCCCAGAACGCCTGGTCCCCTGTTGCAGTGAACGTGCTGAAACTCGGACTTATACCACAACCGAACGCGCCTAACAACTTCTTCGAATCCTCCCAGTACGCGCAAACTCTAAACAACAATAAGGGTGGCGTCCGTGTCGACCAGAACACGCGATTCGGTAACCTGTTTGCTTACTACTTTTTGGATAACTACACTTTAGACGATCCCGCTCCCAATTCCGGGGTCGGCAACGCGGTTCCGGCTTCTACCTTCGCCTACAGCGCCAACACCACCGGCCGGGCCCAATTGATCAACCTGGGTGATACCAAGAACATTGGATCTTATGCAGTCAACGAGTTCCGCTTCAGTTACGTGCGCAACGTTCTCAACCTTGCCACCCCGCAAGGCGGAACCGGATCAAATTACACCCTGGCGAATCTGGGTTTCGTCACACCATGGAATGCCACCACTGGAGGGATCAGTCCGATCCAGCCATCCTTGGAAGGCGTGCCCACCTTCGTGTTCAATAATTTCCTTGTGGGAGTTCCCGAAGTCACTACCCGGCAATACAACAATTCATTTCAATGGCTGGACAATTTCTCCAAGGTAATCGGAAGACACTCACTCAAATTTGGCGGACAATTCCATTACGACCAGATTAACGAACGAAATTTCGCGGCAGAAAACGGGCAATACCAATTTACGGGCAATGAAACCGGTATCGACTTTGCCGATTTTCTCATTGGTGCTCCCAATAGCTTGACGCAAGCCAGCCAGCAAATCCTGGACTCCCGCTCTAAGTACTACGGATTATTTGCGCAAGACAGCTGGCGCGCCACCCCCAACCTGGTTCTCAACTATGGCCTGCGCTGGGAGGCCAGCATGCCATGGTATGACACCCAGAACAAAATCGAGACGATAATTCCAGGTCAACAGTCGGTAAAATTTCCGGGCGCGCCGTTGGGCTATGTGGTTGCCGGCGATCCCGGTGTCCCTCGAACCCTCGCGCCCACTCAGTGGCACAACTTCTCGCCTCGTCTCGGCTTCGCATATTCCCCTGACGCAAAAACCAGTATTCGAGCGGGCTTCGGTATGTATTACACGTCGGTGGAAGATCTCTCGCAATTCCTCGAAGTCGGCGATCCGCCCTACGGACTCTACTACGGCAGCGCTAACCCGCCGCTTCTCGAAGCCCCTTACCTAACCCGTGCCACCGGCCAGAGCGTGGGACAGCGCTTTCCGTTCCCATATCCTCCGACCAACATTTCGCCGTCGAACCCCGATACCACTTTCCCCTGGGCGCAAGTCGAGCCTCTCTCCTACGACTTCTCTTTCGATCACCAAAACAAGCTGCCTTATTCCGAGGACTACGAACTTTCCATTCAGCGCCAGTTCGGGGCGAACACTGTGCTAACCGCCAGCTATGTGGGAAACGAGGGCCACCGGTTGGTTACATCCATCGAGGCTAATCCCGCCAACCAGGCCGCGTGTTTGTTCCTGAATAATCCGGCCAATCTCGCGTCGAACAGCGCCGGTCCGTGTGGCCCGTTCGGCGAGACTCCGCCGTTCACGGTGACTGTCACCAATGGACAGAGTATCGGAATCAGCACTCCCTGGGTCACCACCTCTGGGCAGGTCATTCCAGCCGTGCGGCCGCTTGGTCCGCTCTTTGACACCAATCCCTTCGTTTCCACGGTGGCCAACTCCCACTACAACTCGTTCCAGGCCAGCCTTAGTCACAGCAGCGGTTCACTAAGCTTTCTCGCTGGTTACACGTACAGCAAGTGCATGGACAACGCATCCGGCCTGCAGGACTCTACAAATCCCTTCAATCCAGCTCTTAGCATTTCCCTCTGCAATTTCGACGTGATGCACAATTTCGTTTTCAGCTACAACTGGCTGATGCCGTTCGACAGGTTCGTCAACGCAGGCTGGGCTAAGAAGGTGGTTGGCGGATGGAGTTTGTCAGGGGTCACGAACTTCGCGACCGGACTGCCGATCACGATGTCGGAGAATGATGACAACTCGCTGATTGGCGCCAATGCCATCCCGGTGGACGTTCCCAACTTTGCCGGCGGACACGTCCTGCAGACTACCAATCCGCGAAAGGGTGGCACCTATTTCAATACGTCTCTCTTCAGCAACGAACAGCTTGGACAATTCGGGAATTCGTCGCGGCGTTTCTTCCATGGGCCTGGCCTCAATAACTGGAATATGGCTTTGCTGAAGACAACCAAAATCACCGAGTCCAAGGAACTGCAATTGCGCTTTGAGGCATTCAATCTTTTCAATCATGCTCAGTTCATGAATCCGACGGGCGAGATCAACTCCACGTTTGGAGTGGTCACCAGTGCGCGCGACCCTCGCATTCTGCAGGTGGCAGCGAAGTTCCTTTTCTAGGATTCTAGGCCCAGGTCAGTCGCGATCCGCGGAAGCAAAAGCCTTCTGCGGATCATTGGAAAAAGGAGCAGTCACATTCACAAGAGATTGTTTCTGTTCCTTTTCGCGGCCAGTGCCTGTTTTGCTCAGCAATCAGTGGCGCCGCGGTCCTCCCGCCCAAAACCGCAACTCAATTCAGCGAACCCAAAAGGACAGAAAATTTTTGCTTCCACCTGCGCAGGTTGTCACGGCTTGGATGGTCGCGGTGGAGAGCGCGGTCCAAACATCGCCCAGAATCGCGAAGCGCAGCGGCTTTCAGACCCTGAGCTCACGCGCATAGTTCAGGAAGGTGTCCCCGGAACTGGAATGCCAGCTTTCCATTCGCTTCCAAGTTCTAACGTCAAGGCAGTCGTCGCCTATCTGCGCACTCTACAGGGGACCAACAAAACCTCCGCCCTGCCCGGCAATGCCGTACGCGGGAAGGCCGTGTTCTACGGTGATGCCGGCTGTTCCGCCTGCCACATGGTCGCGGGCCACGGCGGATTTATCGCTTCCGATTTGTCCGGCTACGGAGGCACGCATTCGGTCCAGGAGATTCGAAACGCGATCACCCAGCCCGGCCAAACTCCAGATCATCAAGCCCAAAGCGCGGTGGTCGTCGTTCGCACGGGTCAACAATATACGGGCAGGATACGCAACGAAGATAATTTTTCTTTGCAGCTGCAGTCGCTCGACGGAACATTCCATTTCTTCCTCAAGTCCGATATCGAGCGCCTGGAATACAACTCGCTCATGCCCGTTGACTACGCGTCAAGGCTCAGCGCCCGAGACTTGGATGACCTGGTGAGCTATCTGATCAGTTCCGCAAAGAAGAGCGAACCAGAGCTCGCAAAAGATAAAGATGAAGAGTAAATGATCAGCGGCGTTCCTCGACTTTCAATTGTCATTTCGAGCGCAGCAGGATTATCCGCGAATGCGGACGATCCTGCGGAGTCGAGAAACCTGCTTTAGAACATGCGTCACTATATTTTGCGAAGCTCAATAGAAGAAAGGATGCATTGGTGAATCAGAGAATAACTATCGCGTGCGGCTGCGTCCTGGCAGCTTTACTCCTGATTGCGTTCCACACGCGAACCTCGGTAAGTGCCGCCCACCCCGCCCGAGAGTTTCAGCTACAAGCCGCATCGCCCGATTTTTGGAGCCTCGTGGATCACAACGCCCAACTCAGCACTGTGGCAACCGGTTTCGGATTCACCGAAGGACCGGTTTGGGATCAAAAAGGATTTCTGTATGTGAGCGACGAAACTCTAAACAAGATCTTTCGCGTCCATCCCGACGGCAAGAAAGAAGAAGTAATCGCGCTCGGCGATCCCGACGGCAACACCTTCGACCGCCAGCATCGCTTGATTGACTGCGCGAGCGTTTTGCGCGCCATTATTGAAGTGACGCCCGAGGGGAAATATAAGATGCTAGCCGATCGCTACCAGGGCAAGAAATTCAACAGTCCGAATGATGTAATCGTCGGGCCGGATGGCGCACTCTATTTCACCGATCCCACGCTGGACCTGGTCGCGGGCGAAAAACAGGAAATCCCCTTCCAAGGCGTCTACCGCCTCGATGCCAACGGTAACGTACGGCTGGTTACGCAGGATCTGGCGCAGCCCAATGGTCTCGCCTTTTCTCCGGACGGCAGACATTTCTATGTCGACGACAGTGAGAAAAGAAACATCCGCGTGTACGACGTTGCCGCCAATGGAACGCTCGAAAACGGGAAGATTTTCGGCGAGGAGCCTGGCGAAAAAGACGACGGCGTGCCCGACGGCATGAAAGTCGACAAGAACGGCAACCTGTTTGTCACAGGGCCAAAGGGCATCTGGCTTTGGGATGCCCAAGGCAATAAGCTTGGCACAATTGTGATGCCTGAGCAGCCTGCAAATCTGGCCTGGGGAGACGACGATTACGGGACACTTTACATAACAGCAACCACTTCCCTATATCGCCTGCGCACGAAGGCGCAGGGCTATGTACCCTACTCGGAAACACCGTAACCAGAGCCAAACTGCCAGGCCGCAAGCGCTGCCGTTACCAAAGTAGCAGGCAGAATCTGCCGTTGGTCAGGGCTGTGGGGCCTCTAGACCGACCGCGAGATATCCCCGGATAATTGTGTTGTGCAGAGAAGATCCGCTTCATTCCGGTTGAGCCTTCTAGGCTACCTGCTAGCAGTGCCCGCGATCCTCGCGCTGGTCGGCTGCCAGGGCGTTTCCTCTGCTTCGAAATCTACGACGGTCAACTCGGGACCAGGCCAGCTCGCGGTTGCTCCCACGACGATGAGTTTTGGAAACTTGGCCGTAGGCAGCAAGTCGGTCCAGAAGGGGACATTGACGGCTGGGACTACCGACATTACGGTCTCCTCCGCGGCATGGAACGGTCAGGGATATGCGCTCAGCGGCATCACCTTTCCGGTTACCGTGCCAGCCGGACAGAGCGTTCCCTTCAGTGTCACTTTCGATCCGCAGGCTCCCGGAAGTGCACCGGGCGCCGTCGCATTTGTGAGCGATGCGACGAACTCCCCGACCACCGAAACTTTGACAGGGAGCGGAACACAACAACAACAGTCGGGGCACAGCGTTGCACTTTCTTGGAATCCGAGCAGCTCGCAGGCGGTCGGCTACAACGTCTATCGCCGCGCATCGGGCGGCTCCTACGCAAAGATCAATCCATCCGTAAGCGCGACGACCAGCTATACAGACACGTCCGTCCAGGGCGGGACGACCTACGATTACGTAACCACAGCGATTGATTCGAGCAACGAGGAGAGCGCGTATTCGAACCAGGCGACAGCCACGATTCCGTAGTGTGACCACGCGACCATCAGAACACTTTTTCCGTCAGCAATTGCAGCAAGTACGCGCCATAGCGATTATTCTTCATCGAAGATGCCGTCGCCTCCAGTTGCTCGGCGCCGATGTATCCGAGACGGTAAGCAATTTCCTCGGGACACGCAACCATTAACCCCTGGCGAGTTTCGATCGTCTGAATAAATAAAGACGCCTCCAGCATCGACTCGTGCGTCCCCGTATCCAGCCAGGCCATGCCTCGACCCATAACCACTACGTCCAATTGCTTCTGCTTCATGTATTGCTTGTTAACGTCGGTGATCTCCAGTTCGCCGCGCGCGGAGGGCTTCAGCGACTTTGCGACGTCGATCACCTGGCTGTCGTAAAAATAAAGTCCCGTCACAGCGTAACGTGACTTCGGAACTTTCGGTTTTTCCTCGAGACTGAGAGCTTTGCCTTCGGAGTCGAACTCAACCACTCCGTAACGCTCAGGATCCTGCACCGGGTAGGCAAACACCCGCGCGCCCACAGTCTTCTTCGCCGCTTCCTGCACGCACTTCACCAGATCGTGCCCATAGAAAATGTTGTCCCCCAGAACCAGGCCACAACAAGAAGAACCGATGAACTGCTCGCCCACCAAAAACGCCTGCGCGATCCCCTCCGGCCGCGGCTGCACCACGTATTGAAAGTTCAGGCCGAAGCGCGATCCGTCTCCCAGAAACTGCTGGAACCGCGGCACGTCTTCCGGCGTGGAGATCAGCAAGATGTCTCGTATCCCCGCCAACATCAGCGTGGACAGCGGGTAATAGATCATGGGCTTGTCGTAAATCGGCAGCAGACTCTTGCACACCGCGTGAGTCACGGGATAAAGCCGCGAGCCCGATCCGCCCGCCAAAATGATGCCCTTGTAGTGAGAACCGCGCGTGGAGTTGTCAGTTGGCATTCGTCGTTGTTTACTGTTCGTTCTTCGGATTTACTGCGCCTTGCAGGATATAGTGACGTCTATTTGTCATTTCGAGCGTAACCAGATTGTCTGCTCACGGACAATCTGGTGGAGTCGAGAAACCTGCTTTTCCAGTTCGGGTCGACCCTGTGGAAACGTCACACCGAATATTGCGTCGCAATCCACTCGCGGTAATGCCCGCTTGTCACTTCCCGAATCCATGCTTCGTTAGCCAGATACCACTCCACAGTCTTTCGGATGCCACTTTCAAACGTCTCCCGTGGTTGCCAACCCAGGTCGCGCTCGATCTTGCGCGTGTCCATGGCATAACGCCGGTCGTGGCCAGGCCGATCCTGGACATAGGTAATCAGCTTCTTGTGCGGGACTACAGTATCAGCAGGCCGCAATTCGTCGAGAATCGAGCAGATCGCATGCACGATTTCAAGGTTCGGCTTCTCATTCCGCCCGCCCACGTTATAGGTTTCTCCAACTCGGCCGCGAGCAAGAACGGTGCGGATCGCATCGCAGTGATCCGCCACAAACAACCAGTCGCGGACATTCTGACCATCGCCGTAGACCGGGATGGCCTTGCCATTTATGGCATTCAGAATGGTGAGCGGAATCAGCTTTTCAGGAAACTGATACGGCCCATAATTGTTCGAGCAGTTCGTGGTGAGGACGGGCATCCCGTAAGTGTGATGATAGGCGCGGACGAGGTGGTCCGAAGCCGCCTTGGTCGCCGAGTACGGGCTATTGGGAGCGTAGGAAGTTGTCTCGGAAAATGCCGCGTCCTTGGGCCCGAGCGATCCATAGACCTCGTCGGTCGAAACATGAAGAAAGCGAAACCTTCCCTTCTCTCCTTGCTCGAGTTCGGTCCAATAAGCTCGCGCTTCCTCCAGCAGGCTGAAAGTGCCATTTACATTGGTGCGCACAAAATGGTCCGGCCCGCGGATGGAGCGGTCCACATGACTCTCGGCGGCGAAGTGCACGACGGCACGCGGACGGCTGCGCCCCAAAAGATCGCTGACCAGTTTTCGGTCGCCAATATCTCCATGTACGAAACTGTAGCGCGGATCCCCAGAAATCGTTGTCAGATTGCCAGGATTTCCAGCGTAGGTAAGCTTGTCAAGATTCACCAGCGGAGCAGCTTCGGCCGCGAGCCACTGCAAAACGAAGTTGGAACCAATAAAACCGGCTCCTCCGGTCACCAGAATGGCTTGGTTTATTTCCAGGATCGAAAGCCTCTAGCCAGCAACTTCTTCCAGCAATTTCTGATCGATATCGAAATTGGAGTGAACGTTTTGCACGTCGTCATGCTCCTCAAACGCTTCCATCAGCCGGATCATTGTACTGGCTGCTGCGCCCTCCAGCTTGATGTAGTTTTGTGGAATCATGGTCACGCTCGAAGATGTCGGCTCGATGCCAGCCTTCTTCACCGCTTCCAGAACCGCCTCGTAGGCTGAAGGCTCGCAAAGCACTTCCCAGTTCTCGCCATCGTCGCGCAAGTCCTCGGCCCCGGCATCGAGCACCACAGCCATCAGGTCGTCTTCTTTAACCGCTGACTTCGGAACTACGATGTCGCCCTTCTTATGGAACATGTAAGACACTGCACCCGCATCCGCCATATTGCCGCCGTTCTTGCCAAACACGTGGCGGATCTCGCTGACTGTGCGATTTCGATTGTCAGTATTGATGTCGAGCAGAACCGCGACTCCGCCCGGGCCGTAACCTTCCAGTAAGAACTCCTCGTAAGTCGCACCCGGCAACTCACCGGTGCCTCGCTGGATCGCGCGCTTGATATTGTCCTGCGGCATGTTTTCCGCTTTGGCCGCCAGGATAGCACCGCGCAAACGCGGGTTGCTGTCAGGATCACCCCCACCATTCTTGGCGGCAATCGAAATTTCCTTGATCAGACGGGTAAAAATCTTGCCGCGCTTGGCGTCGAGCGCGCCCTTCTTATGCTTAATTGTGGCCCATTTAGAGTGCCCAGACATGGCAATACCTCATGTTCAATTAACTTCGATTGCGCCGCTCTTGATGACGCTGGTTTTAACTGTACTGGTTTTAACTGCAAAAGACGCGCCCGTAGAGGAGATCACAGAATTACCCTCGGGATTTGCCTCGAAAACAACTGCAGGCGACTTAAAAGTATAGCACGGTCCATCGCCTGATCTATTAAAGACCGCGGGCCGCTTGGAATATCTTTACCCACTTGCTGATCCACGAACCACTGTGGACTCACAACAACGAATTGTCATCCCGAGCGGAGTCGAGGGACCTTGTGTGTACTGTCCACTCGGCGATCGTTTGAAGAGGTCGAAATAGCAAAAGAGACTGCGCCGGAAGACCGGTTCTCCGATTCCATCAGGCAGCGGTGCCCGCCAGCGTGCTCTTGTAAAGCGCCTCGGTGATTCCAAGCTGTGATCGACCCAGTTCGGTCAGATCCGCGACTGTGCCGCGACCTGCGAAATCGACCTCGAAATTATCAGCAGGAAAATCCGGCGGAGTCTTCCCGGCGACGAAGGTGAGCGTCTGCCTTCACAGTAGGCAGTGTTCTTCGGACAGCCCGGGGCCGATCCGATGTACGTCACGTTACTGTAGCCGCTTCCCCGATTTCGTTTTCGACGGCGTGCACCACATCGGAGTGCCCGAAGACTGTTTCCCCAGGCTGCATGAGCGGGATCGACGAGAACGCTTGTATCAGCAGGCTGTGGTACTGATCGCTGATCGAGAGGGCTCGTCCAGGCTGGGCGCCGCAAAGGTCATCTTGGGGCACGTCATCCTGTATAGCGCGCAGCAGAACGTAAACCATCGATTCGGCAATGGGAATCACTTGCGGAGTTCCGTCGCCCTTACCCTGGCGCGTGAGAGCCGTCCATCCCTGGTAGGTGCGAAACATCGAGCACACCGCGGGCGAGTCCACTTCGCGCACCTCCGGACGATACGCCGCATCGAAGGCGTTGTACTTGCGCCAGCTTCCTGTGAAGACGTGCCGGTACACTTTCCGGAAATTATCGTCGAGCCAACGCTCTACCGAGCCACCGTCGCCGCTCTCACGACTATGGACCATCTAATGTTGTTTGACCCGAAGGCCCAGAAAATGGATGGTGCTGATCCGAATGAAGGTGAAAATACCCAACATGGTCACATGACGGGAAATTTGTGTATTTCAGCTCCCCTACCGAACAGCCCGCTTTCTTCCGCGTGCGGGTCAAAGACCATGAAGGATTACTTCCTGTTTGCACGTCAGAACGAAGCCGCGGAAGCTACCGCGTGTGTAGGTGCAAAGCATATCTGCGCTTGAAAGAAGAACAGCCGCGGCGTACCATGACTGGGTGAATGCGAGAAACTGTACATTGACGAATATCAAGAACCAAGCTTTTCGTGCAACTCCCTTCCTTGCAATGACTTCCAGGACCAAATCGATTGAATTCCGATAGACCGCGTCATCCGCCCCAGGGCAATGATAGAACGATAGAGCAGACCCTTGATTCATTGCTAGCCTCGGCTTAAGCTGGGCAGCCTAGCGATCCAACTGATTAACCATGCGGAGCGCGATCTCAGCTCGTCGGTTCGTGCGCCATTCCATGGTGATGACCAGCAAAAAGCACCCAACAAAGTGCAACAATCGTGGTGTTGACTACTCGCCTAAGCAGACAGATAATAAAATCCTTTTCCGGGAGGTCTCACTAATGATCAAAACAACTGTGTTCGTGCTGTTGTTTGTGGGTAGCTGTTTGATCGCACAATCAGGTCAAGCTCAGTCTCAGCCGCCAACCAAGGCGAAGGGGCAAGTGACAGTACAGGGATGCGTAAGTCGGCAGAGTGGCGATTACATACTGACGCAGTCTGATCCAGGCAACAGTTACGTGCTTCACGCTGACGACAACATCAAGCTGGGGCAATACCTTGGCCAGCAAGTGAAGGTGACCGGAACCAAATCACCGACTTTGAGCGACAGCTCAGATGCCGGGCGGTCAACTTCTGCTGTAACGCTCACGGTCAGCTCGGTCAAAACCATCTCCAAGGAATGCGGCAGATAAGCGATCTAGCCGGCAGAGGACCCACGCGCTGAAAGTCGGAACTGTTTAACTCCGGTATTTTTTTCTCAGCGCCAGATGAGTGGTCGGCGTGTCCTGCCTCTGTATGGGGATGCGAAGTCACGTTTTCGAGCGCTGTGATCGTATTCTGATTTGCCGATGCTGCTCACGTAGACACAGTTGCTTTTCAGGATCTGCCTCGTTAAAGGCAATCGACGAAATAGTGCAGCGCAACCAACCTGTTCCCTCGGTTCACTTTGCCGATCCCGCTGAGGGCCACCTTACGGTGATGGGGATGCGGTGCAGTTTGCTCCAACTCCTAGCAAGGTCGTGGTCCACTACAAAAGCGCAAACCTCCTTAACACCCTTTTGACCACCAACCAAGCCAGTTCGCGGATGGTCCTAGCACGGAAGTTATCGGAGCCGCCACCCGGATAGGCGATCGTCTCAAATGGTGAAATATCGCCACTCATCGACAGGTCAATGCGCTATGCCCTGGTTTCGTAAATTATCCAGACTCCCCTCAGGGCATGGCTCTCCGGTTGTGGATGGTTCGCGATAACCCGCCACTCTGGAGCACTCCGCAAGGCCCAGACGAATCCCGATGCTGACTGCTAGTTCTGCCAGTTGCCGTGCCTGGCATCGTGCTTCTAGACTGCGCCCCATCTGTACAAGTGTGTCTGCTGGAAGAAATCCGCATCCATGACAGAGTGAATTGGAGACAAGTATCTGCGGCGTGCCATTCGACTCCTCGATACGATAGCCTGCATTGTAGTTCTCAAGGATTGCCGGGATGAAAATGTACTGGGTCTATGATCTTCCAAATTGGCTCTTTGGCAGTCTGACCCTGGTCGTGTTTGTGGCCTTTGGTTTGGTCGGCCTTTATTTGACTCGCGGCTGGGTGCGACGCCTCTACTAAGGGGACCATGCCTACAACGACATCGTCGGTTTCTACATGGCGGGGGTTACTGTCTTGTATGGAGTTAGTGTTGGCCTGCTAGCGATCGGAGCCTGGGCTACTTATGCCGACGTGCAAAGAAAGATCGACCATGAGGCGGCCGCTCTTGGCGCTCTTTACCGAGACATCGGCGCGTACCCCGAACCAGCCCGCACCGTTATGCAAGAAGACCTGCGCAAGTACACTCGCCAGGTTATCGACGTGGGATGGTCATTGCAACAGCACGGAATCGTTCCCAATAACGCGAGCCCGGTGTTGAGTGACTTTCAGGAACATTTCATGTCTTTTGAACCTCAAAGCCAGAGACAAAATATCCTGGCCGCAGAGGCCTATAGAGCCTTCAATGACCTGACGGAAAGCCGAAGAGGTAGGCTCAACAGCGTCACGGATGAATACCGGAAGTTTTAGCGTGCACTTCTGGATGACTATATTGTTTTCGAGCCTGTTGGGTCTGCTGATTTTTCTCATCGCAGTTCTGGATAATCCTTATCGAGGAAAGGTCAGCGTTTCTCCTGAACCCCTTGAGCGCGTCTATGAGCAAGTTATGACAACACCGAAGTGAAGCTAAACCTGAGGTTGTCATCCAAAGCCCTACCTCCATTTTCTTGCGCATTGGCCGAGGACGTTAGCGGGGGGATAATCGATTCCCTTCAGGAGGTGGCTCATGAAGCAGTCTACCCCGCGGTGTTCCTGAATTAAGTTCAGGCGCTCAGTGACTAGATTTTGTTCCATTGCCCGGTCCGTGGTCGATGCATGTAACATTCCCCAAGATCCTCACGCGATCCACCGGGGTGAAGTTAATTAACTTTGGTTGGCGTACATACGAGCTGGTAGCTGGGCTTGATGGATATGGGACGCAAGTCCGAGCTCTTTGAAAATCCAAATGGTGTACCAGTTGACGTCGATCTCATACCACTCCAGCCCGTGTCGGGCCGAGACCGGGTTCGCGTGATGGTTGTTATGCCACCCATCTCCGAAACTCAGCAGTGCCACCCACCAATTGTTGGTTGACGTGTCTCGGGTCTCAAAGCGGCGCGAACCCCAAATATGCGAGACCGAGTTGACGAGCCACGTCGTATGAAGTCCCGCGACGGTGCGAAAAAAAATGCCCCACAGTACAAAGGGCAATCCACCGATAGCGAACAACGTGAGTCCGAGGATAACCGTGGGCACAAGATGATACTTGGTGACCCAGACGTGAAAGTTGTCCTCGGCCAGATCGGGGACATAGCGCTTGAGTGTTGAAATGTCTTGGCGCAAAGCATGCCCAACTAATATCCAGCCCGCATGCGCCCACCACTTGCCATCGCGCGGAGAGTGCGGATCGCCTTCCTTGTCCGCGAATTGGTGATGTTTACGATGCGTGGCTACCCACAGGAGGGGGCCCCCTTCCAACGCCGTCACGCCGCAAACCGTGAGAAAGTACTCAAACCACTTCGGTGTCGTGTAGGAGCGATGGGTGAGCAGTCGGTGATAACATATGCCGAGTCCCAGGCCAACTGTCACCCAGTACAGAAAGATCGCAACCAACAGCGCGTTCCACGTGAAGAAGAAGGGTGCCGCCACTGCGCCAACGTGAAACAACGTCAGAACAGGCGCGATCAACCAGTTGATCCGATTCTTGCCGGGCTGATTAGTCTGCTCACCATTGAACCGCAAGACGGATATAGAGGTCATAGTTTCCGTAGCTATTTTGGGGCAGCGCGTACAGACCGATTGTCATCCCAAAATAAGTCAAGACCAGATGCCGCACGCGGCCGCTGGCCGAAGCCTGGAGCGCCGAGTATCGGCGTTGCTCCAATTTTTGCTGTTCTTCGCGCCGGCGCACCACCGGCAAAAATCATTACCATGAGCGTGGAGCCTATCACTCACGGTCGGTGCCCCAGAACAAGGAAACGGGGCCAGGCGCAAGGAAATGTTGCAACACTGAATGGAGGAGCGGAACTGGCAAAACTAACAGCAACCGATAGAGCCACAAAGGCCGTCGCCATCGAAAAGCACTGGCCGGGGCCTGACTATTGCAAAATCGCACTCATTAGCCAGGTTCTGAATGCGATGGCCTCGTTTCCACGGTGGAGAGTTCCCGCTTAGATTATTTCAGCAGAAGAGCTTCGCGCCGAGTCGTCTGAATCCTCCCGCCGCCAGATAGAAAGTCCGGGTGCTCCCAATAGATCAGCGGGCAAGAAAAATTCCGACCCTTATGTTTTCTACATTTTGCGGGAAATTGAGCGTTTTTTCAGGGGGAAATTTTGCACCGAAAAAGGTGTAGTTGCCCTAGAGACTACGCTCCGCAGGCAGCTTCTGCTTCTCGTGCCACGCTTTGTAGGCATACACGACCGCCAGCAGCGGCGGCGCGAGCAGCACCCCCCAGAACGGAATCAGAATGCCCAGCACGATCGGAGTGAACAGAGAAGCCCAAATCGGCACTCTGGCCACGCGCTTCATGATATAAGGCTGCAAGAAAAAGCCATCCACCACAACGATCACGGCATAAAGCATGAGAACGTAGAGAGGATGCTCCCAGTCTTCCCAGCGCAAAGCCGCGGCGAGAACGGGCCCAATCAGTCCGAGCACCGGCCCCAAGTGCGGGACAACCTGCAAGGACGCAGCCAGCAGCGCCCACAGAGGTGCCCATGGCACCCTCAGCGCGTAGAGGCCGATCAGCCACAACCCTCCGACCGCGAGCGAGTCCTGCATTTGCGCGATCAACCAGTTCTTGAGCGCGCCGCCGGTAATTCGAAAATGCTCGCCCAGATTCATGCGTTATTTTTCATAGTATCTCTGATGCTTCCCATTGATTCGAGCGACTGCGTGCCCATGTTAAACTCAGAATACAGCCCACTCAGCGAGGCATTCGCATGAAATTCGGCGTCATCATTTTCCCCGGATCGAACTGCGATCACGATGCATTTTGGACCATCCAGCAGGTAGCGAAGCGACCGGTCACATTCCTGTGGCACGAGTCGCATGACCTCCAGAACTGCGACGCCATCGTTGTTCCCGGTGGTTTTGCCTATGGCGATTATCTGCGAACCGGAGCGATCGCGAAGTTTTCTCCGGTGATGGAATCCGTGAAGAAGTTCGCCGACGGCGGCGGCCTGGTTCTGGGCATCTGTAATGGCTTTCAGATTTTGTGCGAGTCCGGATTGCTCCCCGGCGCCCTGATGCGCAATGTAGGTTTGAAGTACGTCTGCAAGCCGGTCCACGTAAGAGTCGAGAACGCCGATACTCCGTTCACCCATGCCTGCCGACAAGGCGAAGCCCTGACGATTCCGATCGGCCACATGGAGGGCAATTACTTTTGCGATGTAGCCATTCTGGCCGAACTACAGCGAAACAATCAGATCGTATTCCGTTATTCAAGCCCCGAGGGCGAGATTACACGGGATGCTAATCCGAACGGCTCGTTGAACAACATCGCAGGCATCTGCGGCCCAGGCCGCAACGTGCTTGGAATGATGCCTCATCCCGAGCGCTCGAGTGAGCCCGAGCTTGGCGGTACGGATGGCTTCAAGATCTTCGAATCCCTTGTCGGAGCGATGGCGGAAAAGTAATCCGGGCTTTCAATTAACCCGGTTTTCCTCAGGATTCTCGTTCTCTACATTCAATTAATCCTTCCCTTTCGCATTTTTCTTTGCTAGGGTGAACTCCCCTTCGCTTCCCGGACTGCCCGGTTGTTGGATCAGTGTCTTTTCTGCCGGGAGGAGTCCGATGACAGCACGAGAGATGATCGACAGTCTCTCCGGTACACTGTTGTGCGACGAGCGCATACTCAGCGTGCCAGAGCGAAACCTGCTTGCCAATCTGTTGCAACGCACCCGAACCCAGACAAGCGCCCCGGGAAATGACGTAGCCGAGGCGATCACTCGCACCGTTGGAGAAATCATCGCCGAACGGGCCCTCGGAGTCTTGGGGGAGAGCATGACCAGGCAACTGCTCCAGCAGCAGCTAGCCTCATCCCTGAAGCGAAGCCTGCCGGTGATTCGCGCAAGCACCCCTGGAACTCAACCGCCGAGCCCGCCGCCGGACCCGCAACGCCCGCCAGGCACAAGCCCGCCGCCGATCAGCGCTGGCTCCCCGCCAACCTCCCCGCCGAGCCCGCCGCCGGACCCGCAACGCCCGCCGGGTACGAGCCCGCCGCCAATCTCACTCGCCACGGTAACCTCTCAACCGAAGACAGGCGGGGTCGCCGCGCTGGAGGCGGAAGACTATTTGCCCGCTCAATGTGTGGTGCTCGACGAGTTCCTCACCTTGACCGAACTGAACACGCTGAGGCAATACGTTCTCGATCAGGAAATGCACTTTGAAATCAGTGAAGTGCTTTCGCCGGGCGTCAGCGGAGGTGCTGTGGACTATGAGCACCGTCGCTCACACGTGCTGATGAATCTGGGCGGGCATGAAAGGATGATTACCGATCGCGTTCTAACCTGCTTACCTCGGGTTCTCCAGAAGTGGGGGCGCGATCCGTTCCCCATCTCCCGTGTCGAGACCCAAGCTGCCGCCAGCAACCACGGCGACTTCTTCCACTGCCACAGCGACAATGGCGCAGAGGCAGTCGCGGCTCGAGAAATCACTCTTGTGTATTTCTTCCATCGCGAACCGAAGCAGTTCAGGGGCGGCGAGCTGCGCATCTACGACTCGCGACGGGAAAACGACAACTACGTCCCCACCGCAAACTACCGCACCATTGTGCCCGAGCAGAACCAACTGGTCCTGTTCCCTAGTGGACTCTCGCATGAAATCACCCCGGTCGATTGCCCGTCCGGGCAGTTTACCGACAGCCGTTTCACGGTCAATGGATGGATTCACAAGGAATGGATTCACAGGTAAAAGACGAGGCTTGGATGGCATGGATTGAGCAGCTCGCAGCCGCACCCGCGAGTGACCATCGGGAGAACGAACTTCCCCGATCGCTCTTCTACTGCCGCTTGGACGATCAGCCGGACCATCTGGTGCCACAACGTCTCCTCCGTTCAGAGTACTGGGCGGGTCTGTCTGATCGTCCGTTTTTCGTGAATCCCGCCTGCTTCTTCACTCCACACGGAGAATTGCCGGCTGCCGCTCCCATCGGTGGTTTCACCACGCAAGGCCGGATGGTCTGGGTCAGAGATCCCGCAAACGATTCTTTGCAACCCTTCTGGCTAGGCCCCGAACTCACCGCCGTGCTCTCCGGCGCGCAACCCAGAGACCCCGCTCCGTCCACACTTTCGCCTCAAGCACGCCGCATTCTATCTATGGCGAACGTCCTCGTGCCCGACGACTACGCTTCCCATCGGCGCCAGCAATGGGTTGACATCGTCTCCGTCGCCGGAGCGAAGTTCCAGTCGCAGGGCTACGCGCCCGTGGGCCGGCTGATTCATCCCTTTCACATTGCAGCCCTCCGGCGCTATTACCGTCACCAACTCCGTACCGGGATGCTTCGCCTCGGAGACAGCCAGAGCCCTCGTCGTTACATCTCTTATAACGACCCCGTAGCCCGCTTCTTCCATCAACAATTAACTACAGCGGTGGCTGCTTTCGCGGGTGAGCCGTTGAAAGCGTCCTACGTGTATCTGGCTTCTTACCAACCGGGGGCCATCCTCAAGAAGCACACCGACCGCGAACAGTGCGAATTCAGCGTGACCCTGTGTCTCGACTACTCACCGGAGCCGCACAACGCAACTCCATGGCCGCTTTATCTGCACAAGGAATCAGGGAAGGTCCTAGTGTTCCAAGGCATCGGCGATGCCCTGCTCTACCGCGGCTGCCGATTAACGCACTCCCGCGATTCCCTGCCTGAGGGACACACGTCTACCTCGATCTTCTTCCATTACGTGCGCAAAGACTTTGCAGGCAGTCTGGGTTAAGCCCGTACCAGCGCGTTCGACCCGATTGTCATCATCAGCGTAGCGGCCACATCGCGAAGCGAAGTGACTGCGGAGTCGAAGGACCTCGTATCGCTTCTGTCGCAGCACGGACGTGTCAGGACATTCTCACGTGCGGTCTTGACAGATCCTTCTCCGAAGCCCGCAAGATCAGGCTATAATTGCGCGCACTTATGTCCATAGCCTCTGGTACGAAACTTGGGCCCTACGAAATTCTCTCTCCGCTGGGTGCGGGCGGCATGGGTGAAGTCTACCGTGCACGCGATACCCGCCTCGACCGTGATGTCGCCATCAAAGTTCTCTCCGGGCAGTTTGTCTCGAGTCCCAGTTTGAAGGAGCGCTTCGAGCGTGAAGCGCGTACCATCTCCCAACTTTCTCATCCCAACATCTGCCGGCTGTACGACGTCGGCTCCCAGGATGGCTCCGACTATCTGGTGATGGAGTGCCTGGAAGGCGAAACTCTGGCCGATCGTCTTGGGCGTGGGCCGCTGCCGGTCGAAGAGGTGCTGCGCTACGGAGCCCAGATCGCCGACGCGCTGGATAAAGCCCACCAGCAGGGAGTAATCCATCGCGACCTGAAGCCCGGCAACATCATGTTGACGAAGGCCGGGGCAAAGGTGCTCGATTTCGGGCTGGCCAAGCAGGCTCAGGCAACGAACGCCAGTGCCAGCGTCCTGACCGCTATGACCGCGGGCAAGCCGCTCACCGTCGAAGGCACCATCGTCGGCACCTATCAATACATGGCCCCAGAGCAGATCGAAGGCACGGAAGCCGACACGCGCTCCGACATCTTTGCGCTGGGCTGCGTGCTCTACGAGATGACCACTGGCAAGCGGGCGTTTGCAGGCAAGACGCAGGCCAGTGTCATCGCCTCCATTCTGGCGACCGAGCCGCCGCCGCTGTCGCGAGTTGCGCCCATGACCCCGCCTGCACTGGAGCGACTGGTGCGCTCCTGCATGGCCAAGGAGCGGGAAGACCGCATCCAGAGCGCGCATGACGTCAAGCTGCAACTGGAGTGGATTGCCGAAGCCGGCTCGCAGGCCGGCATCCCCGCACCGGTAGTGACCAGGCGCCGGATCTCGCACAGGTTGGCGTGGGCCGTAGCGGGCGTGACCGCCGCGGCCGCCATCGCATTTGCCATTGGCTTTGTGTTGCGCGCCCCGGTACCCGCCAAGCCGTTGCGAGTAAGCATTCTGCCGCCGGAGCAGCACGCTTTCGAACCGCTGAGTATTGCCCTATCGCCCGACGGCAGTAAACTCGCGTTTGTAGCAACCGTCGCGGGACTAACCCCGCAGCTGTGGGTGCGCCCTCTGGATTCGACCGCGGCCCAACCGCTGGCTGGAACCGACGATGCCAGTTTCCCCTTCTGGTCGCCGGACAGCCGCAGCCTGGGATTCTTCGCGCAAGCAAAACTGAAGATCATTGACGCCAGCGGGGGAGCCGTGCAGACTCTGGCCGATTCTCCCCAGCCTCGGGGTGGCGCTTGGGGTGCCGATGGCACCATTCTGTACGCGCCCAACCCGACATCCCCCTTGCTCCGCATCCCGGCGGCGGGCGGAACGCCGTTACCGGTGATAAACCCCGAGAAAGCAGCTCCATCCACGAGTGTGAGCGGTCAGCGCTGGCCTGCATTTCTCCCCGACGGTCGACACTTTATCTTTTTCCAGTTTGCCCGCGACACCCAGCTTGGGTCGCGGGGAAATATTCATCTGGGTGTCCTCGATTCGCAGCAGGACACAACCTTGGCGGGCTCGGACTACCGCGGCCATTACGCCAGTGGACATCTGCTGTTCGTCCGCGGTGGCAATCTGATGACTCAGAAGTTTGATGAGAAGAAACTGCAATTAGTCGGGAATCCAGTGCCCATCGCCGAGCAGGTCGTCGGAGACGATCGGGGAGCTTCGGCGTTCTCTCTCTCAGGCGAGGGCAAGTTGGTCTTCGTTGGCGGACAGGCGGCTACTCTCGACCTGGCATGGTACGACCGCAATGGCAAGAAGGGCGACGTCATTGACAGCGGAACCTTTCAGGATGCCCACATCTCGCCCGACGGAAAGAAGGTCTCGGCGGCGCGCGCCGATGCCGGGGGACACCTGGAGATCTACATTTACGACCTGGCGCGCGGCACCAAGTCGCAATTCAGTTTTTCGCAATCGAGAGATGACGATGCCGTCTGGTCCCCGGATGAGAACACCATTGTTTTCGACTCCGGCCGCAGCGGGAGAATCGACCTCTATACTAAGCCGGCGAATGGCTCTCGCCAGGAAGAATTGCTGTATCACGACGATATCGATAAATACCCCAGCAGTTGGTCGTCTGACGGAAAGTACATCGCCTACGAAGCCTTATCCAAGGGTCACTACGACGTATGGGTGATGCCCATGTTTGGCGACCGCAAGCCCTACGCCTTTCTCAATGAGAAGTTCAACACCCGTTTCCCGGTGTTTTCGCCAGATGCAAAATGGCTGGCGTATGAATCTTTTGAGGCCGGACATGGCCAGGTCTACGTCGTGGCGTTCCCCAAACCCGGAGGCAAATTTCTTGTCGGAGACGGTCTCGGAGCGGTATGGAGCCGCAACGGCAAAGAAATTCTCTACCTGGATGACCACTCGCGCGTTGCATCGGTGGAAGTCACCGCTCACGGCGACAGCGTGGAGTTGGGCAAGCCTCAAATTCTGTTTCCTACCCAGCCCGTGGGCCCCGGTCTGTTCGAAGTCACCCCCGACGGCAATCACTTCCTTATGATGCAAGCGCCGGTGCAGAATTCGTCAAGTCTGACTCTGGTTGTGAACTGGCTGCAGGAACCCAAGAAATAGGGAAACGGTCATGCACGCGGCCTTTCGCGGTCGAGGTTTCAACCGGGGCCGAGGCCTGCACTCAAAAGCCGCCCTCCTTACAGTACTGATTCGGGGCAACCCTTACTTCCCGACGCCATACTTAATCAGCAACTCGGTATCGATATAGCCGGCCACGAAGACACTGCCATCGACCACCGCGAGTCCGGTAGTGTTTCCGATTGGTGGACACCGTCTTCAACAGTTTTCCGTTCCTGGGGCGTAAGGCAACCAGCTGCCCAAATTTCGGGAAGCCGTATATGACACCGTTTGCGACAACCAGCAGGCCGGGACTGTTAGGCGAACCCCACAGTTTTCGGCCCGTGGCCGGGTCGAGAGCCAAGAGGCTGTCCGTCCTATCGGAGGAGTCCGTATAAATTACGCCGTTTGCAGAGGCAAACGTGCCCGCCCCTCCGTCGGCCGAGATTCAGTGTCCAGATGTTCGTTCCCGTCGCGGCATCAAAGGCATAGATAGAGGCGCCAGCAGGAAAGTCGGTTTCTCCTAGAAAGACCTTGCCGTCGGCAACCATCGGCGGCCCCAGCCCATTAATCGAGCCAAAGCTCCAGGCAAGGGTCCCATCGCTAGCGCTGAAAGTGCTGTTGATAGGGGAAGCTAGAAGACGGATATGGGCAAGCAATTGATCACAATTATTGCTGTCGGCTCTCTTTTGGGTAGCGAGGCGGTGAGCGAAATCGATACGCGCGGGCTGCACTGGATGGCCGCTCCGGATCACAACCACACGGAGATTCCCGAAAGTGTTGCGAGGGGGCTGGCCCACCTTCTTTCACTCACAACGGCCAACACATATAAGGTGGCCCACTTTTTTCGCGTTTATTGTATTTATTGCGAAAGTGCGGGAGCCGGGCGCGACCCCGGTCAGTATGGGACACGTCCGCTCAGCGCAAAAGCCGCTTCCATAACACAGCGATCACAAGCACGACAATGCCAATCACCATTCCGATGGCCCGCGCTTGATTAGCCTTCTTCTTCGTCAAAGTTTTTCGCCTTGGCGTCCGCACCCTGCCGCAAAGAGCATAGGTCGAAGCTTGTCCCTCGCCGGGCGGACGACAGCGTCTCCCCTACCCAAGTTCTGCACAGTCTATGCCCCTCTTTTTGTTTTCAGCTCCACCAGCAACTGCTCTATCCGATCTTCTTTTTCGAGTGCGGCTAGGCGTTCTTCCATGTTGTCGGTGGCGATCTCGGACTTCGCCTGGCTCAGGGCTTCGCTGTGCGCCACCTTGCGCTTCATGCGGTCGAAGGCGGCGGCGCTCGATCCGTTGCCCGCGCCCATCTTCGCATCGCTGGCTTTGTCTACGGCGCGCGCGCGGCGATGCTGCGCGATCAGCAGATCGGCCTTCGCCTGGGCTTCGGTGAGCTTCTGCTCCAGTTGCCGCAACGCCGTCTTCAGGTTCTCCACTTGTGCTTTCTGATCTGTTACCTGTTGGGCGAAGCCGTCGGTCAGCTCACGGTGACTTTCCACGCGTTCTAGAGCTGCGCGTGCCAGGTCGTCCTGCTTCTTGTCGACGGCCAGTTCCGCTTTGCGCATCCACTCCACCACTTTGTCTTCGTTTTCCTTGCGCCGCTTTTCCAGCAGATGCTGATCGGCGATGGCAATCGCCACTTGCGTCTTCACCTGCAGAAGTTGGTTGTGCATGTCCAGGATGACTTGCTTGATCATCTTCTCCGGGTGCTCGGCCTTGTCGATCAAGTCATTCAGGTTGGCCCGGACCAGTGTGGAAACTCTCTCTAGTAATGCCATGGTGAACTCCTTTGTGTCAGTCGTTGCTGGTTAGTCGTTCGTCGTTGGTCGTTGGTCGTATGAGAATCCGTGCGAGGGATGGGGCTCCGAGCGCGATGCCGAGTCCCATCTGCATGAATGTTTTTTCTCATGTCTCTACTCCGTCTCTTGCGGCAACTTTTGTAGCGCCGCCGTCCCGGGCGGTTGCCGTGAGGGCGTCCCGTCCTCAAAGGCGAGGGCAAGATGCCCTCGCGACCGCCGGCAAGATGCCGACGCTACGACTCGCTGGCCGGGTCAAAGACCCGGCCCCACACAACTATTGGCCTGCTATCGGACTGGGCGGAAGCACGTCGGGCTTCGCCGGTTTGTCGCCGATCATTCGCACCTTCGACAGAAGATCGGTCATGCTCATTCCGGAGAGGGTTTCAAAGAGCGCCGGAACCTGGGCCGCCATTTTCGTGAGGTCGCCGGTGATCTTGTTCAGTCCTGCGGCATCGCCGTTGCCGGTTGAGACCACGGTGATTTTGTCGACATTCGCGAGCGGGCTCGCCAATGCTCTGACGATCTCCGGCAAACTGGTGAACAACTTGTCGATCACTGCGGCCTGGTTGTACTCCTGATAAGCCTCGGCTTTGACGTTCATGGCCTTGGCTTCAGATTCGCCCTTCTTGAAAATGATCTCCGCTTCAGCCTCACCTTGCGCGCGAATCGATGCCGCATGGCCTTCGGCTTCGGCGGTCAGACGCTGCTTCTCGGCTGCTGCAAGGGTCTCAATGCGCTGACGCTCAATCTCCGCTCCCTTCAACACAGTCGCGATCAGTTCTTTTTCACGGCGATTGATTTCTGCCTCCTGCACTTTGACCTGCTGCTCTTTCTCGACCTGCTGCACTCTCACCTGCTCCGCCACAACCTGCTGCTGCATGATGTTGGTCTGGATGTCGTAAGCTTTGTCGGCCTGGGCCTGCTGGCGTTTCGTGATTTCGAGATACTGGGCTTTCTTGACTTCCAAATCACGCTGCGACTCAGCCTGCTTGGCCATGGAAAGCGTCTCCGCCAGAACTCGCTCCTGATCCGCTTGCGCCTTAGCAACGGCGGATTCCCGCTGCGCCAGCGCGCGTTTAATCGCGGTGTCGCGATCGGCCTCCGCCGCAGCCACATCGGCATCTCGCTTGATACGCGCCACGTCGGGACGGCCCATATTGGTGATGTACTCATTCTTGTCGCGCACCTCTTTAATGGTGAACGAAATCACTTCCAATCCCATTTTGCTGATGTCATCGGCGCAGGTGGAGCGCATGCGGTCGGAGACCATTTCTGGTTGTTTTACGATTTCTTCTACCGTTAGTTGGCCGATAATGCCTCGCAGGTGGCCTTCCATGACCAGGCGGATCAGGCCTTCGCGTTGCTGATCGGTCTTGGTTAGGAATTGTTCTGACGCGGTCAGGATTGATTCGGTATCGGATTTCACCTTGATCTGCGCTACCGCTTCGACCGTCACCGCTACACCTTGCTTGGTGTAGAGGTCTTGCTGTGGGGCAACGTCGAAGGACATCAACTCCAGCGAAAGGCCGCGGCAGTTTTCGATCATGGGAAAAATGATCGTGCCATGTCCTTTCACCACGCGCGTGCCGCGGAAGCCGTATACCACCAGCGCTTCGTGCGGCCCTGCCTTGCGATAGAGCTTTGCCAACATGCTCATCAGGAGCATAACGGCTAGAACCATCAGGCCCACAATTACCCAAATCTCGATTGCCATGCCGAACATATCGCCTCCTCTTTCAACTCATGAATCCAAACCCACAAAAAGCATTAACCACTAAGGACACGGAGGTCCACAAAGGAATTCAGCGCGTTATCGAATCCAAATCGCGGACGATGCGATTGGGTTCACTGTGTCCCAGGAAAACTTCGCCGTCGGTGGTCTGGATACGAACGCCTTGGTTGCACCAGACGTAAGCGCGGCGATTGCCGATGCCGCGGATCCCGTAACCGCGCACCGGATTCCAGCTTTCCGTCGCGTACTGCCGGATGTCTTCCACTGGGATCGACCGCAGGCGGAAACCCAGGGTGCGGATTTCCACACCTGCGCTGCTGAAGAAGTACTGGAACCCCGTCCAGACGTGAACTGCGATCACCGCGAACAACCCGCCAAGAATGGCCGACGCGATGCGGACGGGCGGAGTCGGGATCACGACGGCGGCCGCGAACTGGACCAGCAGCAAGGCAATGAACAACAGGCTCCAGGCTCGCGAGCCATGCGACTCTTCCGCGATGACCGCCGCGAACGGCAAGCTGGCGCCGCGTTTTGTGCCCAGGAAAATCGCAACCAGAGCGATGGTCGCAGCCGGAACGAGGACGGTCCAAAAATCTATTTCCATGCGCTCTCCGTCGAGGTTGTACTGGACAACGCCGCGATTCCCGGCGTAGACGAAACCGATGATCAAGTAGAAGAAACCCAGAAGAGACCAGGAGAAAAGATCCGGAGCGTGGGTCTTGAGGGCGACGTGGGATATGGTCGTGAAGACTACGATCACCAATGCCGTAACGCCCAGGGCAAAGTAAAAGGCGGTTTCGCGCGGCATCCAACCGTTGGGTTGACCATTGATGTTGAAATGTGTCGCCATCCGAAGCGGCAGGTGATTCCATGCCAGCCAGAAGCGGGATGCCGTTATGGGCAGCGCCAGCCACATCAACCAAATCAACCCTTGAAGCACTTTGCGGTTCATCGGGCCTCACCTCTACACTCAAGAACCCTGCGTTACCGGACGGGCGAGAAGCCCGTCCTCTATCAGTCTCAGTTTTCCGCGGCCTCGGCGGACGGTTGTTCTCCCGTCATTTCGGTCCATAGGCGGACATACGCTATTCCTTTTTCGTAGCGGGTTACGATTACTTCGGCTCCCTTCGCGATGGCGGTGCCATCTTCGGCTCGAGCTCCGCAGGTTTTGCGGGTTCCGGCTTGCGAGTAGATAATTTCTCCCGTGCCGCCCTGGCGGATGGGAACGGATGTCCGCCCCAACACGCCAGTCATCTCGTAGTCGGCGGGATCTAGATTCTCCTCTTCCGACATCAGCACCTTGCTGAGAAAAAGATAAATGATTCCCGCTCCGGTCACGCCGCTGAGCAGCGCTATGCCGAGTCCCATGGCAAACCATATCGTCCAAAAACGTGTCAGCAGATAGCCGGTTCCGCCGAACCATGCCAGGAACGCGGCAAAGCTCACGAAGTTGAAGGGCGAAATTTGGCCAGCCTGCGTGCGTGCCCCCCCCTTTACTGAGACTGCATGTCCGCCAGCTACAGGACCATGGCCGATGAACCCATGCGGCAAATGAGGCAGGTGCAGATGCCAGCGCACGCCCACGGTAAAAAACGAAAGCAGGGAGAACGCGAGTCCCACGACAAAGCAGACGAGATAGAAATTCCCCCAGGTCATTGCGCGCACCTCCCGCCGCTCGTGTGATGGGTTGCTACCCGTGCTGCGTGCGGCTTCAGCGCCTCGAGTAACCGCTCGGCAAGGCCGGGCGTATCGAGGATCGCACCCAGCAGGATGAGACACCGCCGGGTGTCTTTTTCGCGAGCCGCTTTAATCATGACCTCACTCACTTCCGGATCGCTGGCGAAGCGCTCCGAACCTTGCAAGAGCCAAACGTCCAACTGGCCTTCCGTGGTGCGCAGGTCGGAGACCAGTTCGGTGTGATAGCCCACGGGATCGTCGACCAGAAATCCGGGATGGACTTTGAAAAACTTGGCCAGCAGGGTGCGCGTGGATTGCGTCATGTGAGGGCGCGTTCCGCTTTCGATCTGCGACACGTACGACTGGCTGATGGTCTTGCCCAGTTGTTTACGGATAGCGCGCACCAGTTCGAGTTGGGTCATGGGACGGTCCATGCCGCGCAGCGAGCCTTCCACTTCGCGCAAGTAGCGGATTTTCTCGCCTAGTGTCATATCAAATATCGCAATATTTATATTGCAATCTGTGATTGATGTCAAGAATTGGATTTGGCGTGTTTCCATGCGGTTGGGAGGCAGTCGTCTTGCGTGCAAATAAGTTGGATATCGATCGAGGGCCGGCCGGCCAGTGAAGATTGGCCTCCGGAGCGGAGCTCGATGGGTCGGTCCGCAGAGGGGAGCCCCGCGGGGCCTGAACCTATTCTTCGCGGTACCCAGGACTTACGTCCTGGGCGAATATCGGTCGTCCCTGCCGGGGCGGGTGCATGGTGGCACGTGCCGCCTTTCATCCGCAATGGTTACTGCGGCAACGCGAGCTGCGCTCGACCGGACGGATCAAAGACCCGTCCCCACACTAGACACGAGCGACGCCAAAGGCCGCGGACAGGAGTGTCCGCGCCACACCGGCTTAGCGCGTGGGGGTGGACAGGACTTCGTAATGGGTCACGCGCGGCCCTCGCTCCAGCAAGAATTTTTCATCTTCGGGATAGAACACGGCTTTCTCCGGATCGAAACCGGCAAAGGCTTTGATGGCGTCCCATGAATCCCAAAGCGAGATCAAGGTAAACTCAGATTTGCCGTCGTCCACACACCGCAAGACCCACACGCCCTGGTTGCCGGGAATGGACGCGTATTCCTTCAAACCTGTTTTCTGGAGATATTCGAAGTAGGTGTCTTTGTCGGCTTCGCGAGTGACGCCTCGCCAGATGCGCGCGATCATAATCTCTCCCGAGTGCTTCGGATTTCGAATTGGATGACTTAGAGGCCGGCTTCGATGCGCGAGCGCGGGTCGAGAAAGTCGCGCAGAGCGTCTCCGATGAAATTGAACGACAGCACGGCCAGCATCACGGTCATGGCAGGAAAGATTACCAGATGGGGGGCATCAAAGAGGTGGGCGCGGCCGTCGTTGAGCATGGTGCCCCAGCTTGCAGTTGGCGGCGGTACGCCTAAACCGAGGAAGCTCATCGTGGCTTCGGCGAGAATTGCGCCTGCCATGCCGATGGCGGCTTGCACGATGATTGGCTGAATGATGTTGGGCAAGATGTGGCGGACGATCACGCGCAGATCACTGGCTCCGAGGGAGCGGGCGGCTTCGACGAATTCACGTTCGCGGGCGGCGAGCACCTGGGCGCGAACCAAGCGGGCATAGCCTACCCAGCCCCCCAAGGAGAGCGCCAGGACTAGATTGAAAATCCCCGGTCCGCGGAAAGCCACGAACGCGATGGCCAGCAGAATTCCGGGGAAGGACAAAAACGCGTTCATCACGACGACGTTGACAAAGCGATCGATGCGGCCACCGTAGTAGCCGGCGATGGATCCCACGATGAGGCCCAGGGCGAGCGAGGCCGCAACTACGCAACTGCCGACCAGCATGGAAATGCGCGAGCCGTAAATGAGGCGGGAGAGGATGTCGCGGCCGAGTTCGTCCGTGCCGCACCAGTGGGTTGAGGACGGCCCAGTGAGCCGCGTTGGCAAGTCGATGCGGGCGGGGTCTTGCGGGGCGATCCAGGGGGCGAAGAGAGCGCAGATGACGAAGATCGCGACCAAGACGACGCCCACTGCGGCCAGGGGATTACCACGCGCGGCACGGCGAAACGAAATCGCGGTCGTGGACATGACGGAATATTAAATTGCAACGCGCTCTTGTGGCCGCTCTAAAATCATGTTCTGATTACAGAGTACTGTCGCTGAGGGCCAAACCGTATGCGCGCGTAAACCACCACCCCTAGCTTACATTCTGAGGAGACAATCATGAGCAAAGTTTCGTATATTCCCAAAGACTACAACTCCGTCACACCGTACCTGGTCGTCAAGGATGCAGCCCAAGCCATTGAGTACTATAAGAAGATTTTCGGAGCGACCGAAACCGTCCGCATGAATGGCCCGGACGGCAAGGTCGGTCACGCCGAGTTGAAAATTGGCAATTCACACATTATGCTGGCCGACGAAAATCCCAGCATGGGACAGGGGCACACTAGTGCGACCACTATCGGCGCGAGCCCAGTGAGCTTGTATGTGTACCTTCCTGACGTGGATCGCGTGGTCGAGCGCGCGGCGGCGGAGGGGGCGAAAATCCTGAAGCCGGTTCAGGACCAGTTCTACGGAGACCGCAACGGCTTCATTCAAGATCCGTTTGGACATCTGTGGGGCATCGCCACGCATGTGGAAGATGTGTCGCCCCAAGATATGAAAGAACGGATGAAGAAAATGATGCAGGCGGCATAGCTTGATTGACACGGAGGCGGGGCAGCCATGCCCCGCCTTATAATTTTCGATTGCTTCGCCTCACCACACTCCAGCTTGCTCATGCAATAGCGATTGATTAGCTCAAAATCTGTCCGATTGGTCGTGATTGAGGCGGGCTCCATCGGAGCGCGCAGTGAGAGCGATGAGAACGTCAAAGTTTGCAATATAGATCGTTGATGATTCGAGAGGTCTTTCATTTTCATTGCCGGATCCTCGGGTTCGCAATTGAGTACAGCAGGTCGGTCAGGAAATTCACTGCGATGTAAGTTAAACCAATCGCCAGGATGCATCCCTGCACCAGATAGTAATCGCGATTACCGATGGCTTGGATGGTCAGGCGGCCAATGCCGGGCCAGGAGAAGATGGTCTCGGTCACGATGGCGCCCGCTAGCAGGGCGCCGAATTGTAGGCCCAAGACCGTGATCACTGGAATCATGGCGTTGCGCAGGGCGTGGCGATAGACTACTGTGCGCTCGGGCAATCCTTTGGCGCGGGCGGTGCGGATGTAGTCCTGGCCTAGTTCTTCGAGCATAGAAGTACGGACCATGCGGGTCAGGATGGCGGCGAGGGCTCCGCCCATGGTGATTGCTGGTAGCACTAAGTGAGCCAGCGTGCCAGAGCCTGAGACTGGGAGCAGTCCCAGCTTGATGGCGAAGAACAGGATCAGGATTGGGCCAAGGGCGAAGTTTGGGAAGGATAGTCCGAAGAGGCTGACTACGCTGATGAGGCGGTCGTCCCAGCGATTGCGTCTTTGGGCTGAGCGCACGCCGGCTGGAATTGAGAGCAGCACGGCGACCAGCAATGCTGCCAAGGTCAGTTGCAGAGTGTATGGGTAGCGCTGGGCGATTAGAGTTCCGACGTTCTGATTGAAGCGCAGCGACGGGCCGAGATCGCCGTGGAGCACGCCTTTCCAATAATTGAGGTACTGCTGGCCCAGAGGGACATCGAGGCCGTAAGCGTGTCGAGTGGCTTGGATGTCGGTGGCGGGGGCTCCTTCTCCAAGCATTTGCAGGACGGGATCGCCGGGAACTAAGTGAATGAGGAGGAATACTAGCGAGACCACGAGCCAGATTACCGGCAGGGTGTACAGCGCGCGGTGGGCTAGGTAGCGGAGCATCAGGCATCAGGCTTCAGGTCATCTGCTTTAATGCCGATGTGAACCAGGTGATGCAGCATGTGGTCGATGTAATCTTCGAAAACGAATTCGAGCGTGAGCGGCTGGGAGTCGGCGATGGTGCAGGTTCGGGACCAGGCAGAGTGGGGCACGGCCTCGGCGCCTGCGAGGAGTTGTTGGTTGAGGGCTCGCCAAAGTTCGATCATTTCTTGCCAGTTGCGTTGCTGATACTTGTGGAGTTTGACCCAGGCGTTACCGTCGTAGCCCGGCATCTTGGGCTTATCTTCGAGTTGGGTGCGGACAATTCTTTGGTGGTTATTGGCGGCGGAGTCCAAGAGGTGTCCCAGCTCTTCCTTCGGCGACCACTTGGACGGTGATGCTTTTAATTCCACCTGGGCGATCTGAAGTTCTTTTAGCCGAGCTGGGATCTCATCGATCAGGGCGCGCAGTTGTTCTAGTCTTTGCATTTTCTTGTAAAGTCAGTTGTCAGTTCCCGGTTCCCTGTTCTCAGTCTCCAGCTTTTCCGACTGCCGTCGCTTGCAGCTTCTCGATTTGTACTTTGGCGATGCGGTGGCCTTCCATCTGTTCGACGGTGAAACGGTGGCCCTCGAAATCGAAGGAGTCGCCGACGCGAGGAATCTTTTGCAGGCGGGCCAAGACGAATCCGGCCAAAGTTTCGAAGCCGCCGTCGCGCGGCAGTGAGAGCTGATATTGCGACTCGAGATCGCGAATCCCAAACGAGCCTTCGAGGACGAGCGCGAGCTTCCCCGAGAGTACAGGCTGCTCGGGGGGAGGCACGTCGAACTCATCCTCAATCTCGCCGACCAATTGTTCCAGAATGTCCTCGACGGTGATCACGCCAGCGGTTGAGCCGAACTCGTCGACGACCACAGCGAGATGCCGTTTGCGATCTTTGAATTCTTCCAGCATTTCGGTGAGCACTTTGGTCTCGGGAACGACCAGGACGTCGTGCATGATCTGGCTGATTCGATTGGCCGAGGCCCTGGCCGCGAGGGGCTGGGTCAGGCGCAGACGGGCCCAGCGCATCAGGTCCTTGGAATAGAGGACTCCGACGATATGCTCCGGACCACGCTGGGGGTCATAGATCGGAATGCGGGAATGCTGCTCTTCGACGACGCGGGCCAGGGCTTCGTCGAGCGAGAGGTCGCTGGGCAGCGAGAAAATATCCGGCCGCGGGACCATTACCTCGCGCACCGTGATGCTTTCGAGCTCAAGGGCGTGATGGATCATTTCTTCCTGGAAGGGGGGGATCTGTCCGAACTGGCGGCTGGCAGTGACGATGAGCTTGAGTTCGTCGGGCGAATGTATGGGGCCTTGGCGGACCTTGCGCGATCCGAACACGCGCAATACCGAGCCGGCGGCGGCGGTCATGGCAAAAATAAAGGGCCGGGTCAGGGTGAGGAAAACTTCCATGGGGGCAGCAACTGCCAGCGCCACTTGCTCTCCGCGCTGCAACGCGAGAGACTTCGGGACCAGCTCGCCCAAAATTACGTGCAGGCAGGTGATCAGGACGAAGGCGATCCCGATGGCGATCCCGTGAGCGTAGACGTTGGCGTGAGGGACCTGGCCGAGAAGTTCTTCGACGATGTGAGCCAGGAGCGGTTCGCCGACCCAGCCCAGAGTCAGGCTGACTATAGTGATTCCTAGCTGGACCCCGTTGACTACCTCGTCAAGGTTGCGGTGCAGCTTCTGAACAATGCGGGCGCCGATACGGCGGGCTTCGATGAGCTGCTGAATGCGGGTTTCGCGAATGCTTACCAGGGCGAATTCGGCCGCGGCAAAGAACGCGTTGGCTGCGACCAGGAGCAGGATCAAGAACACCCGGATCAGCACAAAAGCGATCATGGATGGGGTAATTCTAACATTTCAAAGGCAGTACCGCATTCCCAAGGCGCGAAGGACGTTGTAGAATTCACTGTACGGTTGAAAATTTGTGTCTCATGGTTTACCTCTGGACCTCCACTTTCTTGCACGGAGAAGATTCTCTGCTTCCATTTCTGAGCTTTGGCGGTCTAACGCAGCGGACATGACTAGTACGGATGGATAGGTCCGAGCAAGTTTTATTCGAGGAACAAAACCCGAAACATGATCGTAGTAACCATATAGAAGGCTGGAGAACCTTGATTCAGCCCAGGAGGCGGATGTGAACGGCAACAGCAATGGTAAAAAGAAGCGGCGCAAGCGAATCATAATTATTGGCATTGTTGCAGCGGTGCTTCTGGTGTTTGCGGGCGCGCTTTTCGCCTTCACCCGTGGCGGCACCAAGATTGACCCCACGAAACTGGCGAAGGTCGACAAAGGCGATCTCGCCAAGAGCGTGGTGGCTACGGGCAAAGTGACTCCCATCACGAAGGTCGAGGTCAAGTCCAAGGCCAGCGGGATCGTGAAGAAGCTCCTGGTCGAGTACGGCGATACGGTAAAGAAGGGGCAACTTCTAGCGCAGTTGGACAAGGTTGAGATCGAAGCACAGGTAGACCAGTCTCGTGCCGCGTTACAGGCCGCCCAGGCCAATTTGGCCAGCTCGCAGGCCGACTACGAACGCGCCAAGGTGGATGCTGAAGGTCCCGATGTGCCGTTGCTCAAGCGAGCTTACGATCGCGCAGTTGAGATGGAAAAGGATGGCGTGGTCTCCGATTCTGCACTGGACGATGCGCAGAAAAACTACCAAATGGCTCAGAACAAACAGAACGTGTCCAAAGCTCAGGTCACGGTTTTGAAAGCGAAGATCGCGCAGTCCCAGGCGGAAATGGCCAGGGATCAGGCAAACCTGAAACAACTTGACGAGCAGCTTAGTTACACTGATATTGTGTCGCCGATCGATGGCATCGTTCTCTCGCGCGACGTCGAAATGGGCGATGCGGTTAGTTCCATCCTGGTGCTGGGTTCCTCGGCCACTCTGGTTATGACCCTGGGCGACACCAGCGAGGTTTACGTAAAGGGCAAAGTGGATGAGAGCGATATCGGGAAGGTCTATCTGGGACAGCCCGCGCGGATCAAGGTCGAATCCTTCAAGGACAAGACCTTCAATGGAAAGGTGACCAAGATCTCCCCGATGGGCGTGGAGAAGGACAACGTGACCACCTTTGAAGTGCGCGTCTCCATTAATAACCCGGGCGGCGAATTGAAAGCGGAGATGACCGCGAACGCGGAAATCATTCTGGAAGAGCATAAGAATGTGCTGCAGATTCCGGAAGGCGCGATTATCTACGATAAGGACAAGAAAGCGTCGGTCGAGATTCCGGATCCTAAAGGCAAGGATGGAAAGAAGAAGCTCGCAGTCAATATTGGCATCTCAAATGGCGCGAAGACGGAACTTCTTACTGGCCTGAAGGAAGGCGATCAGGTCGTTCTGCAATAGACCTGCGGCGTTCGAACTTGCGGTTTGATGTGAATTTGAGGGCGCGGATCTGAATCAACGATCCGTGCCTTTGGTTTTTTTTGTTCACTAAGCTGTACCAATCGGAATCCTAACGTTGTATCCTCCTTCCCAGCATTCAATGGAGCTCCCCCGATCCATGAATCTACTGGAAATCACCCGGCAGACGTTGGCCACGTTCAAAGCCCACAAAATGCGGATTTTCCTGACCATGTTTGGCATTGTCTGGGGGATCGCGTCGGTCATTCTGCTGGTTGGGCTGGGCCGTGGATTCAGCGTGGATCAGAAGAAGCGTATGGAGACGCTGGGGAAGGACCTGGTGATCGTCTGGGGCGGACGCACCAGTTCTCAGGTGGGAGGGCTGGCGGCGGGGCGCGAAATCACTTTGACGGTTGACGACGCCCGCCTGATCCGCGACGAGTGCTACATGGTAAAGAATGTGAGCCCGGAGCTAAGGCGCGCGGTTCCAGAGGTAAGCCAGTTCAACTCGGCGAACCGCGAGGTTGTCGGCGTTTGGCCCGCTTTTCAGACGTTTCGTTCCCTGCAGCTGGGCGAAGGCCGGCTGATCACGGAGGAGGATGAGTCCGAGGGTCGCCGGGTCGTGATACTGGGAGACGCCGCCCGCAAACAACTGTTCAGCGGTAAACCGGCCGTAGGCGCCAATCTCGAAATCAAGGGTGTTCCCTACACCGTGATTGGCGTGCTCGAAAAGAAGACGCAAAACTCGAATTATAGCGGACCGGATAATGATTTTCTGTTCGCGCCCTATTCAACCGTGGCTCGGGATTTCCCCCGGCCGGAAAAGAAGGGAGTGGTGCGCGGCTTTGTGGACGACATCGTGTTCGAAGTGAGCAATCCTGACGAGCACGAAGAAACAGTCCAGCAGGTGCGGCGGTCGTTAGGCCGAGCCCACCATTTCGAGGAGAAAGACAAAGACGCCCTTTTTGTTTGGGACACGATGGAGGGAGCCAAGCTGGTCGAGAACATTTTTACCGTCATTACGATCTTTTTCGGCTGCGTAGCCATTATCACCTTGTGCCTGGGCGGAATTGGGGTGATGAACATCATGCTGGTCTCGGTGACGGAGCGCACCCGCGAGATTGGCGTCCGCAAGGCGCTGGGGGCCACGCGCGGCGACATTCTGCGTCAGTTTTTCGCCGAGTCTGCGATTCTGACCGTGGTCAGTGGTGTTTTGGGGCTAACCGCTGGTTTAGCCCTGTGCGCGGCGATGTCGGTGATTCCTCTGCCTGATTTTGTTCCTCACCCAATCGTTTCAGGCGCGTCTATCGTAGTGTCGGTTCTGACGCTCTCCGTTATCACGCTGACGGCCGGCATGTATCCGGCGCAACGCGCAGCTGAAATGACACCGGTTGAGTCACTGCGGTATGAGTGACGACAGTCAGAAACTCGACTAATAAATCAAACTTTTATCGATGAAATTCGTATAGATAAGTGGGGATCGATCAGGGTCACGCTTGCGCGTTAATTGTTTGTTGGTGACTTGTGGAGGGAATCATGAAATCCCGGAGGAATTATTCGGCGATCTTGGCCGTCGTCTTTGTCGTGAGCCTGGCTTGTCTGCTGCCCATGTCCGTTGCGGCATCGTCGGAAGGCTCGTTCCAGCGCACGCTGCAGGTCACTGGCCCGGTCAACCTCGACCTCAACACCGGCTCAGGCAGCGTGAATGTACGCACGGGAAGTTCGTCGGAGGTTCAGGTAACTGGGCACATTAAGACTACGAACTGGCTCGGAGGCAATGCCGACGAGCGAGTCAAGCGCATCGAGGCCAACCCTCCTATCCAGCAGAGTGGCAATGACATTCGCATTGGTCACGTCGGCGACACCGAACTTCTGCACAACATTTCCATCAGCTATGATCTGGTCGTTCCGGCGGAGACTGAGCTGCGATCCCACACCGGCTCGGGTAGTCAGAGCGTGGAAGGCCTGCAAAAACAGATCGAGATCGAGTCAGGATCAGGGAGTTTGAAAATTTCTGACATTGGCGATACGGTTCGCGCTGAAACCGGCTCGGGGGGAATTGAGATCGATCGGGTCAAAGGGTATGTGCGTACGAAGGCGGGGAGCGGATCGATTCGAGCCACGGATATCGCGGGCGGATTCGAGGGCCGTACGGGCAGTGGACACATTACCCTGGAGCAGACGGCATCGGGCTCTGTGCGCGCCAATACTGGGTCCGGTGGTATGGAACTGCGGGGTGTGCATGGTTCGCTCGATGCTCGCGCAGGAAGCGGCACCATCACCGCCGAAGGCAATCCGACGGGTTCGTGGACCGTGGATTCCGGATCCGGCAACATACATCTCAAGTTGGCGTCCGAAGCCAGCTTTGACCTCGATGCTCACACCAGTTCGGGATCCATCTCGGTGAGCCAACCGGTCACCGTGCAAGGAACCATGGGACACAAGGAATTGCGTGGGAAAGTTCATGGCGGTGGCGTTCCGGTGCAGGTGGAAACGGGATCGGGAAACATCGAGATTCAGTAGAAGCTTGATCTAAGTTCCCTCGGAATAAGCTAACAACGCATGCGCGTGCGGAGTTCTAAGACACCTTCGCGTCCTTCGCGGTTATAGCATTTGAACTTCATGAACCACAAAGGACACAAAGCTATACCAAGGTGCCCGGTTGCCCTACACCTGATCTGACTTTCCTCGATGTAATTTCCAATTGACAAATGGATATCCGGCAATTCAACTGGCTGCGTGTTCCTCAAAGAACTGGTCTCCCAAAGCTGGCAGGCGCTGATGCGCAACCGGCTTCGATCGGTACTCACCATGCTGGGCATTGTGTGGGGATTGGTGTCGGTGGTGATCCTGCTGGCCTACGGAGAAGGTTTGGGCGGCAGTGTTCTGCACGCGTTCTTGAATATGGGGGATAACGTGATCGTGATCTGGCCGGGACAGACCAGCATGCAGGCGGGCGGGGAGCGGGCGGGTAAGAAAATCAAGTTCGAATACGAGGACGTCCAGGCCGTCCGCGAAGAAGTGCCGATCGTACGCGCTGTCAGCGGTGAGGTGAACCGCAACCTTGCCTTTAAATACGGCACGAGAGTGGTGTCGCTTAAAGTGCGAGGAGTGGATCTGCCTTACGGGCCGATGCGCAAACTCGATATTGAAGATGGCCGCTACTTTAGCGACCGCGATTTCGTCGATCACGACCGCGTAGTAATCCTCGGCAACGTTGCGAACCAGAGGGTCTTTCAGGGCGCGCCTTCCCTGGGCCAATCGGTGAGCATCGGGGGTCTGGATTTTGAAGTAATCGGAGTTTTGCGAAACAAGATCCAGGATTCCTCCTACAACGGTCCGGATAATAACGATGGATTCGTTCCCTTCGACGTCTACCGCGACCTCAAGAATATTCGCGATCCCGATCTCATCGTTATCCAACCTACTGCTCCAGAGCTGAACAAAAAGGCGCTGGCGGCCGCACGCGAAGTCATAGCGCGCCGGCATCACTTCGATCCGAAAGACGAAAAGGCGACGCCGGTGTGGGACACCATCGAAGATCGGACCATGCTGGACGGGTTCTCCTTCGGCCTGCAAGCGGTGCTCGGTCTGATTGGTGCGGTTACGTTGGGAGTTGGCGGCGTGGGTGTAATGAACATCATGCTGGTTTCAGTCACGGAACGCACGCGCGAGATTGGGCTGCGCAAGGCGTTAGGGGCGCGAAGATGGCAAGTGCTGCTGCAATTTCTGCTGGAAGCGCTGGTGCTGACCTTCTGCGGCGGTTTGATCGGCATTGGCGTAGCTGTGCTTCTTACCTGGGCGATTCCGCCCATGCCCCTTTACAGCGAACTGTATAAGACCGCCAACCATGAGGGTGACATCTTTCTGCATGCCTCGCTGGTTGTGATTGCGGTTTCCTTTACCATCCTGTCGCTGGTGGGCGTAGTCTCGGGGTTTTTCCCAGCGCTGAAGGCGTCTCGCCTGGACCCGGTAGAAGCGCTGCGGTACGAATAGGGTTTACCCGCAGCAGCAGCTGCCAATTACCTCCGTGTCTTGACGCCGCTCTCTGCGGCAGGTTACTTTCGAGTTTGCCGGGCAGAGTTCTGCTTCGGGCAAGGAAGAGCATTGGCGAACCGTCCTCTTATCACTCTGACCACCGATTTCGGGCTCAACGATCATTTCGTCGGGACTATCAAGGGCGTCATTCTTGATATTGCTCCGGAAGCTGAAATCGTGGACATCTGCCATGCGGTACAGGCGTTTGATGTCCTCGACGGCGCCCTGGCTATCGCCCAGGCGTATTCGTACTTCCCCAATGGGACGATCCACCTCGTAGTCGTCGATCCGGGCGTGGGAACGGCGCGCCGGCCGATTCTTTTATCCACTGGACGACACTACTTCGTGGCGCCGGACAACGGGGTACTCTCTCTGATCTATAGTCATGCCGAGCGCATCCAGGTGCGCCACATCGTGGCGGAACATTACTACCGGCAGCCAGTGAGCAGCACGTTTCATGCGCGGGACGTATTCGCGCCCGTGGTTGCATACCTTGCCAAAGGAGTGGAGGCCGCGAAATTTGGCGAAGAGATCACCGATTTTGTACGCTTCAATGCGCCCAAGCCCAAGCCAGTCGATGCGCAAACCTTACGGGGGGTGGTTCTGAGGGTGGACAGGTTCGGAAACATCGTCACCAACTTCACCCCGCAGGACGTGCCGGCGCTCTTTCAGGCAAACCCACCCGCGTTCAAAATTCGTGTGGGTAAGCACGAGATCACCGAGATTCATCCCAACTATGCTGAGGGTACGCCGAACCAGGTGTTCGGCATTCTGGGGAGCATGGGGTACTTGGAGATTTCTGCCAATCGCGCCGCTGCCGCGCAAATCATCGGTGCCGGCAAGGGCAGCGAAGTAAGTATCCTTCTCGAAGGCGCTTCAGCGGCCACCAACAGCCAGTAGAATCACGAACTCTTCGGCTTGGGATGGACGTAGCGCTCCATTTCCGCGGTCCATTTCAGAAAGCGCCACAGATTCCTGCGCTCCCGCCAGGTGAATTCCCAGAATTCCAGGAGTCCGATCTGTTGCATCTTCACCCCACAATAAGTTTCGATTCGCCATAGCAAGTAGGGACTACGCCAAGGAGCGAGGTGGTGGCCGCGGGTTGCGTTCCACAAGAATCGGAGCATGTAGGGCATGCGGTTATCTTAACTGATCGCTCCCGAGGCATTCCGCCGAGGTGGCGCTACCGCGTCCAACTAGGCACGCCGCCACAAGCGTGAGCAGGGAAATGACTGCCACCAGCATCACCGCAGTAAGAAACAAGGGCGCGGTGTAGTATTCAGGCCGGCGCATAAATGCCGCCAGGATACCGGAAAAGTCAGCACAACGACCCCGTTTACCCGCAGCACTCGCCTCGCCCACATTTGGTTGCGATTCCCGCAAGCCAGGTTGTGTAACCCAGAGGCAGGAGGAGAATCCCAAACAACCCGTGATCCAGCAGCGTCGGACCCACTGCTCGTTGGTACACACCGGAAGAGCTTTCCCCCAGCAATGGCGGAATGTAGGGCATTGCTGCCCAATGGACCAGGCCGAGAACAATGAGCAACAGGCCAACGACACGCAGAAAACCGGCCGCAATCGTTTGCAGGTTCATCGTCACTGTCCAACTCCTGACCACTCTACCGTTTCTTCGACCGACTAAAGCCGCAGTATGAACTCCCGTCTCGTCGTGTCCAACCAACGCTGCATGCTAGAATCCATTTTCTGCTGGAAGGATTCCTGTTTATGGCCGAGAACGAAGCCCGCCAGAAAGCCGAAGACCATTACTACGCGGCTCTGGACCTGGTCTCTGAGGGGGAGCACGAGCGCGCCGTGGCGGAATATGAGAAGTCTCTTGAAGCGGACCCTACTTTCACGGAAGCCATGCACGGCCTCTCCCGCGCTCTGCAGGATCTCGGACGCCTCGACGAAGCGATTGTGGTAGCCAAGCGTATTTCGGAAATCGATCCGGACGACGTGTTGGCCTATACGAGTCTGTCCGTTCTCTACCAGAAGAAGGGCTTGATTCCGGAAGCTGAGGCTGAAGGCGCCAAGGCAAGAGTGCTGGGTTGGAAGCAACAGTTGAAGAAAGGAAGCTCCTAGCCACTAGCTCGCGCACAAGGTCAAAGCGAGAAGCCAGGGGCTAGGAGTTGACGACTACAACTCGTACTTCTTCATCAGATGCCGGAATGAGCGATACGAAATTTTCAGCAGGTCCGCTGCGCGAGTCTGGACACCGCTGGATTGGCTGAGCGCGGTTAGCAGCAGGGACTTCTCGATGTCGGCAACGTACTTCTCCATATCCATTCCTTCGGGTAGTGCGCTCAGGGTCCCGGTCGCCGCCCCGCCCGGCAGGCCGACTCCGGCGGCCGCGGCCCGAGCCTTGGCTTTTTCTGCCGGGAGATCAACGCGCAGTTCATCCCCGGTCTCCAAAGCCACCGCGCGCTCGATCGTATTTTCAAGTTGGCGGACATTGCCGGGCCACTCATAGCCTCCCAACGCGTCCAGCGATTGGGAGTTGACTCTCTGAATGCTCTTGCCCGCTCCGGGCGCGTACTTTTTGAGAAAGTGGTTCACCAGAAGTGGAATGTCTTCACAGCGCTGGCGCAAAGGCGGCACGGAAACCGGAATCACGCTGAGCCGGTAGTAGAGATCTTCTCGAAAAGTATTTTCCGCCACCTGTTTGTCGAGATCGCGATTGGTAGCAGCGATCACGCGCACGTCGATGGGAATTTCATTCGTCCCGCCCACTGGACGCACCGACCGCTCCTGCAGAACCCGCAGGAGTTTAACCTGCATGGTCAGGCTCATCTCGCTGATCTCGTCGAGAAAAATGGTTCCCTGGTCCGCGACTTCAAACAAACCGCGTTTGTTCTGGTTGGCACCGGTAAATGCGCCTTTCACATAGCCGAACAGTTCGCTCTCGAGGAGAGTTTCGGGGAACGCGCCGCAATTGATGGAGACGAATGGCTCGGCGGCGCGTGGAGAACATACATGAAGTGCTCGCGCGACAAGTTCCTTTCCGGTTCCGCTCTCGCCGTAGATCAGAACGGTGCTCTGCGTGGAAGCGACGGTGCGAATGGTCTGCTTCAGCTTCTCCATTGCAGGACTTACGCCTACGATGTTATCCAGAGAGTTCCGGGTGGCGGCGTCGCGTTTGAAAGCGAAATTCTGGCGGCTCAGAGCCACCTTCTCCAGCGCCCGATTGATTGCCAGCTTTATTTCATCGACCAGCCCAGGAGACTTGCGAATGTAATCCGTGGCTCCGCCAGCTTTGACGGCTTGAACCGCGGCCTCATAGTCGTCAACCGCCGTCATCAGAATCACGGCTGAATCGGGGGAAATCTGGTGAGCGTGGCGCAGCACCTCGATGCCATCGATCTTCGGCATCTTGATGTCGGTCACGAGGACATCGTACAGGGCGCCGTCGAGTTTTCTCATCGCGGCCTCGCCTGAGTTGACCGTTTCAACCTTGTGACCTTCGCGGCGCAGAGCGATGTCCAGCATCTCGCAGATAGAGCGCTCGTCATCGCAAACCAAAATGTTACCCACGCGCTCCTCCTGCCGTGGCCGCCGCCGTCGTGTCGGGGAGCGTCGCGGGCGCCTTATTTGCGGACACACTTGGGGGCGCCGCCAAACTCTCACCCCCCACGAAGCGACGCAAGCGAAGCACAAACACGCTCCCTTGGCCCAGCTTGGAGCGCGCCCAGACCTTGCCTTCGTGGGCTTGGACGATCTGGTAGACGATCGCTAAACCAAGACCCGTGCCACCTTCGAATTGCGACTGAAACGGTTCGAATATCTTCTCGATGAGCTGTTGGCTCATTCCCGGGCCAGTATCGGCGAAATTGATTTGCCAGTCTTCTCCGCTGGTCTCGAGTGAGACGGTCAGGGTGCCTCCACCACGCATGGCGCGGACAGCGTTCTCGCAGAAGTTCCAGAAGACTTGCTTCAGTTTGTCTCCATCCGCCGAAGCCCACGCATCTTTCATGCCGTATTTTCGCTCCACCCGGATGCCGGCATTTTGTGCGGCCAGGCGATGTTCCAGCAGCGTGAGTGTGTCTTCCAGGAGCGGCAACAAATCCACTTTCGTGAACCGGTATTGGCGGCCGCGCGAATAAGCCAGGAAATCAGTGATGATCGTATTCAGCCGCTCTGACTCCCGCGTGACAATCTCCAGCAGTCGCCGATGCTCATCGCCCAGATCTGGAATTTCCGAGAGCATGCTTACGGACCCGGCGATCGAGGTGAGAGGATTGCGAATCTCGTGGGCGATGGCCGCCGCCAGCCGCCCTACCGCAGCCAGACGGTCCTGCATGCGAACTTCGCGCTCCAACCGCCGGATTTCCGTCAGATCATCGAAGGTGTATACGAAGCCCAGCGTGCCCCGCTCCGGCACCGCCAGCGCGGAGACTAGCACGCGGAAAGTCTTGCGATAGCCATTCGGCGCAACCCATCGGACTTCGCCATGCGCCGGTTCAGAATCAACATGAGGCAGAGGATCTAGAAAAAGTTGCTTGACCGGCTGACCCAGCAGGTTCTCTTCGGAGCGATCCAATAGTTTCTGCGCCGCAGTATTGACCAGCGTAATGTGTCCGTCCAGCCCAGTGGTGATCAGCCCTCCGGTGATGGATTGGATGATGTTCTCGTGCAGGGCTTGCAGATTTTCCAGCGCGCCGCTAGTGTGCTTCAGCTTTACATCCACCTGTCGTAACTTGTTTGCCAGCAACCCAGCAAGGTAAGAGACCGCCAGATAACCGAACAGGTTGACGAAAATAATGGCTTGCAGTGCCTTCAGTTCTGGATGGGTGGTCGAGTAGGAAGGAATAATTGCGAAATAGGTGAGCTCTAGAACTGTTCCATATAGAATGAACGCCAGCGCCGCCGTAAGATACGCCCAGACCCGCGGCAAGAGAATGCAAGCCACGATGATGACCAGGGGATAGAGAAAATTCAGCGAGCTGTCTACGCCTCCGGTGGCGTAGACGACCAGGCTCACGAGCGCCAGATCGGTGAGCACTTGCAGCACGGCCTGAACGCGGTATTCCCGCCAGGAAGAGAGCAGCAAAATATAAAAGATCGAGATCGCGTACCACAGCAGGATGGTATTGACGAACAGCCGCAGGGGTAAAGGAGTGGGAGTAAGCCGCGAAATGGCCAGCTCAATTCCCAATAGAAATGTCAGGATGAGGATGCGAACCTTGACCAGCCAGGCCAGCCACAGCCGCTCATCGAACATAGATTGCATGCCTGTTCCCAATTTCCCCGCTCTTCCTTCGGAATGCGGTTTCGATCACGTGGCCTGTACCCTTCGGAAGACCTTTTTCACCTTGGGCGGAGTTCAGCAGGCTTCTGTTCCCAAGGCCCAGCACTCCGCCCAGCATTTTTCGTGACTAGCCGGCCAGCTTGGCGATCATCGAGAACAACGGCATATAGAGCGAAATGACGATGCCGCCGACGGCAACACCCAGGAAGGCGATCAAGAGTGGCTCCAGCATGGCAAGCATGTCCTTGGTCGCGGTATCGACTTCATCCTCGTAGAAGTCGGCGATCTTTTGCAGCATGGCATCCATGGCGCCGGTAGCTTCACCAACGCCGATCATCTGGGTCACCATGCTGGGGAAGACTCCCGATTCGCGCAGTGGATCGACAATCGTGCGACCCTCTTCGATGGCCTTACGCACCTTCAGCAACGCTTCCTCCAAAACCGCGTTGCCAGAGGTCCTGGCGGTGATGCTCAAACCCTCAAGAATGGGCACACCTGAGGTAATCAGCGTGCCTAGAGTCCGGGTAAAGCGCGCGACTGCGATCTTGCGCAGCAGTATGCCAATGACGGGGGTTTTCAGCAGTCCATAATCCAGATAGTAACGGCCCTTGGGATTCTTGCGGATTTGCTTCACGCCGAAAAATAGAGCCACAGCGCCGACGATGAAGAACCACCAGAACTGTCCGACGAATGCGCTCAACCCCATCACCACGCGGGTAGGCAACGGTAGCGCCACGCCCAACCCAGCGAAAAGGTTGGCGAAAATCGGAACTACCCATTTGAGCAACGCGCCCACAACCAGAATGGCCAGACTGATGACCGAAACTGGGTAGATCAAAGCAGATTTCACTGCGCCCTTCAGCTTCACCGCTTTTTCGACGTACTGCGCCAGGCGCTGCAGGATGATGTCGAGAATACCGCCAGTCTCGCCGGCCTCGATCATATTGGTGGACAAGTCGTCGAAGACCTTTGGAAACTGCCGCATGGCGTTGGCCAGGGTGGAACCGCCTTCTACCGTAGTCCGCACGCCGGTCAGCGTCTTTTGGAATGCCTGGTTCTCCTGGTTGGCCGCCAGGATCTCGAGACACTGCACCAGAGGCAAACCCGCATCGATCATGACCGAGAACTGACGGAAGAAGATGGCGATCTCCTTGGTCTTGACCTTGCCCGAGCCGAATGTCGGCATGGCAAATTCTTTGCCTTTTTCCCGGATAGCCCCGGCATTGATACGCTCCTTGCGCAACTGAGCGGCCAACGCTTGTTTATTGGGCGCAACCCTCTCGCCGCTGACTTTTTCTCCGTTTTCGCTCTTCCCTGAAAATGTAAAAACTGGCATGGTTGACCTCTCCTTGCTTCCTAAATCGTTTCCTCCGCAGCGCTAGTTCGTTGGCGCTCCGGTTTCCTCTGCATAAACCTCTCACTCGAACTGAAACCGAGTACGAAAATCGTTTAGCGCTTTCCAGTGGCTGCGCCCTTGACCGCAGTCGCGGACTGATTGCGGTTCAGTAGTCCCGCGCCACGGTTAATCATCTCCTGCAACTCGTCCACGTTACTGGAGCGGGCCATTGCGACTTCCAGAGTGATCTGCTTCTGGAAGTACAGTGTCGCCAGCGCCTGATTGAATGTCTGCATGCCAAACTTGTCCTGTCCAGACTGCATGGAAGAATAGATCTGGTGGATCTTGTCTTCGCGAATCAGGTTGCGTACGGCGGCATTCGGCACCAGGATTTCCATACCCATGGCCCGCCCCTTCCCGTCCGCGCTGGGCAGCAAGCTTTGACACATGATGCCTTCGAGCACCAGCGAAAGTTGCGCCCGAATCTGGGATTGCTGGTGTGCTGGGAAGACATCGATAATTCGGTTAATCGTGGAGGACGCGGAATTGGTGTGCAGCGTACCGAACGTAAGGTGACCGGTTTCGGCGATACGCAGCGCCGATTCGATGGTCTCCAAGTCGCGCATTTCGCCGATCAGCACAACGTCGGGATCTTCACGGAGCGCGGCGCGCAATGCGTCCGTAAAGCTCTTGGTATCGGCATGCACTTCGCGTTGATTGACCACGCAATTCTTATTCATGTGCACGAATTCGATCGGGTCCTCGATCGTGAGGATGTGGTCGTGCCGCTCGGTATTGATCTTGTCGATCATGGCGGCGAGGGTAGTGGATTTGCCCGATCCGGTCGGGCCTGTGACCAAGACCAGGCCGCGAGGCTTGTCGCACATCTTGCTCACCACCGCGGGAAGTCCCAACTGATTAAACGACTTGATCTCGAAGGGAATCAGACGGAAGACGGCCGAAGTCGCGCCCCGCTGGTTGAATACGTTGGCGCGGAAACGAGCCAGACCTTTCAATCCGAAAGAGAAATCCAGCTCCAGGTTCTCTTCGAACCGATGCTTCTGCGAATCGGTCATGACACTGTAAGCCAGTTGTTTAGTTTCGGCAGGCGTCATCTGCGGCAAGTCCAGCGGCACCAGGTGCCCGTGTACACGGATCTGCGGCGGCGAATTGGTAGTAAGGTGAAGGTCGCTTCCCGACATCTCCAACATTCTTTTCAACAGATCACTTAGTGCGAGCGACATCTTTTTTATTCCCTTTCTTCCTCGTTCCGATCTTTAGTGAATAGTCTCGCGAGCCACTTCTTCGAGCGTGGTCATCCCGGCCGCAACCTTGATAAGCCCGCTGCGCCGCAGGGTAATCATTCCTCGCTCGATTGCCTTCTTTTTCAGTTCCACCGCCGACGCGCCCACCAGGACCAGTTCCCTGATTTCATCGTCCACTTCCATGACTTCGTACAAACCGCAGCGGCCCTTGTAGCCGGTGTTGTTGCAGACTCCGCATCCTTTGCCCTTCTGGATCTTTACCGTCTTGGCTTCTTCGGGGCCGTACCCTTCCTCGAGCAGGGTTTGATGGGGAACATCGACGACCTCCGTGCATTCCTTGCAAATTCGCCGGACCAGTCGTTGGGCACAAATCAGGTGGACCGAAGTCGCGACCAGGAAGGGTTCAATGCCCATGTTCATGAGCCGGGTAATAGTTTCCGGTGCGCCGTTGGTGTGCAGCGTAGAGAGCACCAAATGTCCGGTAAGAGCAGCTTTAATCGCGATTTCAGCCGTTTCAAAGTCTCGGATTTCGCCCACCAGAATGATGTTGGGGTCTTGTCGCAAGAAGGCGCGCAAGGCGGTGGCGAAATTCAACCCGATCTGCTCCTTCATCTGGACCTGGTTTACGCCCGCTAACTGGAACTCGACCGGGTCTTCCGCGGTCATGATGTTAGTATCCGGTTTGTTCAATTGAGAGATCGAGGAGTACAGCGTGTTGGTCTTGCCCGATCCGGTTGGTCCGGTCACCAGCACCATTCCGTAGGGCTTCAGAATGGCTTTTTCAAATTTGACCAGCGACTCCGGCTCGAAACCCAGCTTAGTCATATCCAGGCGGAGGTTTTCTTTGTCAAGCAAGCGGAGCACGATTTTTTCACCCCACAGTGTGGGTAGCGTGCTGACGCGGAAATCGAGTTGCTTCTTGCGGCCGCCGATGTTCATCTTCAGCATGATGCGGCCGTCTTGCGGCAACCGCTTCTCGCTGATATCCAGTTTCGACATGATCTTCACGCGTGAAATGATGGCATCCTTCAACTTCAGCGGCGGCGTCATAATGCTCTGCAGCACACCGTCAATGCGGAAGCGCACACGAAACTCCTTTTCGTATGGCTCCATATGGATGTCGCTAGCCCCCCGTTTCACGGCGTCGGTCAACACTAAGTTGACCAGCTTGACGATAGGAGCTTCATCGGCTGCCTTCTCCAAGTCCGCTAGTCCAAGCTCCGCCTGATCCGCCTGCAGTTCGACGTCGGATTCATCCATCTCCGACATCGACAGCATCACCTGCTCGAGGTCCTCCTCCTTGGTGTTGCCGTACGCTTTATCGATGCCTTCGAGAATTGAGCTTTCCGACGCGACCACGGGCTCGATGTTGAACCCGGTCATGAACTTGATATCGTCCATGGCGAACACGTTTGTCGGGTCCACCATCGCGATCGTCAGAGAAGCACCCACCCGGCTCAGCGGCAGGATTTGATAACGTTTTGCAGTTTCAAACGGAATGAGCTTGACCACTGCGGGGTCAATTTCGAAATAGGAAAGGTTGATGGCGGGTACGCCGTATTGCCGGGAAAGAAAGTTGGTGACGTCTTCATCAGTCAGGAATCCCAACTTCACCAGGGCAGCGCCCAGGCGAACGTTGGTTTCCTTCTGAGTCTTCGTTGCTTGTTCCAACTGCTCTGGGGTAATGACCTTCTCTTTCACAAGAAGATCACCCAGCCGTTGAGACATACCTCGATCTCCTATCTGAGCGGCAGAGGGATGACGTCGACTTCGCTTTGCTCACGCGAATTCGCTGCTTACCAGGGGAGGAGTTGCAGCCTATCGCGTTGACACAAATTGTCACAGCAGATGCGTTACTTCACCAGTAACTTTGGTATTAGAACCTGTCGCGTGGTTTCTCTAAGTTAATGAAGGCGCATTCCGCAGAAGTCTCGGAAGTCGCGCATTCCGCAGGGGTGGTGTACAGAAAGGTGTACAGCGGAGTACCAGTAGCGCGATTACTTTGGTGTCAGCCCCGAGGCTTTTTCTTTACGTGCTCACGCCTCTTCTGCTTGTTCCTGCGGCGGATGGCCAGGGCCTCTTCCAAGCTGACGCGCCTGATGGCTTTACGCTTTGCCATGCGTCCCGCTCCGGCTATGCGGTTACCCGATCTCATTCCATCGTGGCCCGTGTGGTGCGGATTTGGCCGCCGCTCACAAACTCTGACACTAACTGCCGAACCTCCGCTCGTGTCCGTCGCTTTCCCTCATCGGACAGGTGTGTTGCTCGGACGCTTACGTTATTTCGTGCCGTTGTTCATGGTGTTCGTCGTTGAGCTTGGTATAGTGATGACCTTTGCCCGCGTAGAGAAAGGGTACGGCCCGCATGCAGCCCGACCCAATTCCCGCAAGAGAACCAAAGGGAGTCTTGAAGGCTGCAAGTATTGGGGCGTCCCTCCTCGTGGTCGGCCTAGTAGTGTTGGCGGCTTTGGGTAGGCCGTTCGGAAGCGAATGGGGCGACGCTCACATCCTTGATCAACGGTTGGATAGAGCTCCGATGCGCCGGCTGTAGGTGGAGGGTTACCAGGCCTGCCTCTTTCGATTGCGAGTTGGGTTCTCATTTCGACCATCGCACTCGCGAGATTCTCAGCTTTGTCGGCTGCTCCTTATGTCTGCGAATCCTTCCCTGAGTGCTTGGGCCCCTGTCACGGCGGTCCCGTGGAGTGCACCTGCTTGTTTCTTCCTCCACGTCATCGGCCTCCCCCGTACACTATCGAGGTCGGCTTCCCGCGTTTCCCCGTCCAAACGATTTCATGACGGATCGCCTTTTCGAGACTGCAGCCATTTCGTTATGTTCAGGCGCTCGTACCTATTTTCGAGTTTCTGCTACCCAAGCCCGCGCGTCTGTCGTCAAAAAGCACCGTGATTAAAGTCATCCCCGGAAATCGAGGCCTGAAATGAGGCATCCGTCGCCGTCCCTCGGGTGGTTCAGCAACCTTGGTTGTTATGTGAGTGCGACTTTGCTGGCGATCGCGGGCTGCGTCGCATTCTCGGCCATCGGAGTCATGGGACAGCAAGCGACCTCTTCCGGTTCCTCCTTTCCCCTCGATTCCGTTGCCGGTTTGGAAGTATTCAACGGGAAGGCCGAAGTCGCGACCTACCGCGGACAGCGCGGGGTGCGTTTGACAGCACCACCCGGCCGTTCCGACCCTGAGGACAATGAATCGGTCCACGCATTTGTGGCTGGCGTCGATTTCAAGGACGGAACAATTGAGGCCGATGTTGCGGGTGCGCCTATGCCCGGAGCGCCTGCGGATGCACGAGGCTTTATCGGCATCGACTTTCGCAGCCAGGAACACGGCGCTCGCACGGAAAGCATCTATCTGCGACCCACCAACGGCAGGGCCGATGATCAGTTGCGCCGCAATCACTCTGTGCAATATGACTCGGTACCGGATTTTCCCTGGTTCCGCCTGCGAAAAGAGAGCCCCGGAGCTTATGAGTCCTACACCGATCTCGAAGCGGGCGCCTGGACGCACATGAAGATCGTGGTTTCAGGGACAAAGGTAGTGCTGTATGTCAATGGCAGCAACCAGCCGTGCCTGATCGTGAACGATCTGAAGCTTGGCGAAACCCACGGGCAGGTCGGCTTTTGGGGACAGTGGAGCACGGACGCGTACTTCTCCAAGCTGAATATACGGAGCGATCGATAGCGTCGGTTGCGATTTGTTAACGGTGCCGCTGCTGTGCGCGATGTGCCGCGGTTCATCAAGGAGAACACGAATGCAGCGAATCCTCTGTGTTGTCGCGCTCTGGTTGTGCGCATGTATGGCCTTGTCCGCGCTTACAGCAGATCAGGAGCAGACCAAGGTAGTCAAAATTAATGACGCGATTTACATGGTGCCGACCGCAGGCAACGTGTACATGGTCAAAACGCCGGCCGGAAACGTCCTCATCGATACGGCGACATCGGAACTGGCGGCGGAGGCTAGGAACCTGCTGCTGACGCAAAACCTCGGGCCCGTGAAATACATCATTCTCACCCATGGCCATGCCGACCACATCGGTGGGATTCCGCTGTGGAAGGAGCCGGGAATCCAGATCATCGCCCAGAGGAACTACGTCGAATTCGTCAACTACGTCACGCGGCTTGAAGGTTTCTTTGCTCCGCGTAACGCGGCCGCCTTCAACCGTCCGCCCAAGCCCCTCGGGCCCTGGGCGGGCAATTATAGTGCGAAGATTGATCCGAATATTTTCTTCGATCAGGAGTACAAGTTCACGCTGGGCGGAGTGGAATTCCAACTATTCAGCACGCCCGGTGAGACACCGGATCATCTGACAGTGTGGATTCCGGCCTACAAGGCCGCTTTCATTGGCGACAATTACTCGGGGATCGGAATCCCGGAGCCGAATTCTTTCCCCAACCTTTACGCGATCCGTGGCACCAAACCTCGCTGGGCGCTTGACTGGGCCAGTTCGCTGGACAAAGTGCTCGCGCTCAAACCCGATATCGTCCTCAACGGGCACGGCCAGCCGATTGTGGGGAACCAGGAAATAACGCGGCTGCTGGGCCGTTATCGCGACGCCATCCAATATGTGCACGATGAAGTGGTCAAGGGAATGAACTCCGGCAAAGACGTCTACACGCTGATGCAGGAGATCAAACTTCCGGCAAGTTACAACCTAAGTGAATCGTTTGGCAAGGTGAGTTGGTCGGTGCGCGGGATCTACGACGGGTACGCCGGCTGGTATGACATGAATCCAACCACCATGTACGAAACACCAGCGTCTTCGGTCTATCCCGACCTGGTTAAGCTCGCCGGAGGACCAGAACCGTTAGTGCGTGCGGCCCTGGAGAAACTGGACGCCGGGAAGCCAGTCGAGGCACTGCACCTGACGGACATTGTTCTTGCCTATGATCAAAAAAATAGCGGAGCCCTGAATGCGCGATTGAAAGCCTTAAGTGTGCTGCGAGATCGCTGTGAGAACTACGTGGAAGCCGGGTGGCTAGAATACGGTATCACCAAAGCGAAGGAAAAACTGGGATCGCAGTAGATCATCGCCAGCCTGACTCAAGTTGAGCACCACGGTTGAACCTTCAGAATGCCGCTATCTGGCATGTCTGTTGATTGCCTCGCTCAACTCTGCGGCCTCATCTTAGGCGATCGTTTTGGCACTCCGTCCCCACCAAAGATGCCCCCCGGCGGGGGGATCGGCGGAAAGAATGCTTGTTCGGGTCGTGGGTTTCCTACTGGCTTAGGCGATCCTGCCCGCGAAAGGATGGTCCCCCCGGAATCCCCCGGCACCGGGTGCGAACAGGGTCAATGAGTGGTATCGCGATATTACAACACCTATCCCGCTATGTGGCACAAACGGGTCGAGAATCGGTCGCTGGCTGACCATTCCTATGGCCTTCGAATGGACTGCACGCAGTGATCTTCTATGTACTTCTTTGCATTGGGGATTCTCGTTTTCAGCTTTGGGTCGTCGGTGGAAAGTTCAAGGTAACGCAAGACGAGCAACGTTGTCCTCGGTTGACGGTCGGCCTCGCTTCTTACGAATGAGGGACCAGCAAATGCTCCGATAAGGACGATGAGTGTCATATCAATGTCAGCCCGGCTAAGATGCCTCTGGGACAGATGCTTCGTCACGATAACGGCGCCGGCATCTCCCAACCAGCCAATTACTTTCTGATCGTGCCCTCCCCCCAGAATCTATGATTCGCACAATCACTTGTTCGGGCGCACTCGGTGTCCGTCCATTTAACTCCGTCGCGTCATTGGCAGATATCACGCTTGCTTGCCGGCGGCCGCTATCTTTTGAGCCTTCACTCGAATAAAGGCATAATTCAGTTGCGGGAGCGAGTTGAATCCGGCAGCCTTGGCGCAATATTCCTGGGCTTTTGCGTTGTCCCCTTTCCCCAGGTACGCCTCGTATAAGCGGAAAAGATTAAGAGGGTTTTGCTCGTTGGCTTGTTGAAGTTCCGTAATGGCTGTCTCATAATCCTTTTCCCCGAGGGCAATTCTCCCCGCCAATTCGTGGGCCTGCTTCAGCTGCAAGGCATTCTTGGAGGCCTCGGCTCCCTTGCGGAATTCTTCCGCGTGAGTCTTTGCTGCACCGTGGTCCTTCTTCCCAATCGCCAATGCAGCCTGGTTGTAGTGGTGCAGGAGAGAGGCATTATCCTTGATCTCTTGCGAGAGACTCGAGCTTTTGACTATCTGAAGAGAATGATCGAACTCTTGCGCCGCCGCGTCATACTTCAACATCTCAGCCAGAATGTTGCCCTTGGCCTGGAGGTCCGCCGCCATGGCTGCCACATCGTTCTTCCTTTCTGCGACGGCATACTCCTTGTCCATTTGTTGCAGTGCTTTGTCCAGCTTGCCGGTATCTGCGGCGACCACAGCCATACCGAAGTATGCGGTCCGCAGCTCGCCATCATTGCGCGCCTGATCGGCCATTTTCTGCAGCTCGGCTTGCGCTTCCGCCGATTTGCCCGAATACATCAGATCGCCGGCGATCCCAAAGTGTGACGGCACGAAGTGCGGATCCATCGATAGAGCCTTGTTGTACTGCATGATCGAATCGTCGAATCTTCCCATCTTGAGCAGCAACTCCGCGTACGAATCATAGGGATTGGGATCGTTCGGAATCAGCTCTACATATTTTTTAAAAGCTTGCTCGGCATTCGCGTAATCGTCCTGTTGCCGGTAAGCGTAGCCGAGGATATTGTAGGCAGGCGAATAGTTAGGAGCCAGTACCGTTGCTTTCTTGTAGTGCTCAATGGCCTGACTTATGTCTTGCTGGGCAAAATAGTAGTTCCCCAGATTTAGTTGTGCCCGTTCATCATTCGGGTAGGCGGCAACCAGCTTTTCCAGATACTCCTTTTGCTTTGTCACATCCCCGTTTGCTCCAGCCTGGTTTGCCAGAATGTAAATTTTCTCCCCTTCCGAGGCTTTGTCCGCCGAGCTTACTGCCTTGTTCAGATGGTCGAAGAACTCTTTGGCCGTCGGAGAGTTGTTGGCTCGAGCCAACTCAGCCGATGCGAAATCTGGATCGAGCGCGATGGCTTTGTCAAAATGAGCGAGTGACTCCTGGCCCAACAGTTTCTCAGATAGGCCCCGCCCTTGCAGAAATTCGGCCTTCGCGTCCTCTGACTTGGTTGTGATGGGAATCTTGCCGCCATCGGTTGAAGCCGCAGCGGAACTTACCGTGTTTTCCGCCTTGTTGCAGGCACTCCATATTGCAACGCTCAGCACAAGGGCTGCAATCGGTACAGAACGGGTACGGTCATTCAGTCGCATGGGTTACCTCCTTCGAATGTCGGGATGAAGCAGGTCCTGTGGGCCTTAATGACTGCTTCGTCCTACCTAGACTCTGTGAGGGGAGTTTGGATAGCAAGTAAGTAAGTAAGGCGCCTGCAGGTACTCCGCGCTCGGAACGCTACATAACACGCAACACTTGATTGCGAGATTCGGGCGCTATGAAACCCTTCCGTGTCCTTCCTTGTCAGTTTCTCGCGGAAATTGGACCCGAAACCATACAGGGATTCGCCAACATCCCGAAGGCTGACAACGGCGAAGGGCGCAGCTTCGACATGCTGGTTCGAGTTGAGAAGGACGGAGGTGTGACGGAGGTGTTGTTGTACCCTCCGACGAAGGGAGGTCAGTGTTTGCATGAGACCATGCTGAAGGACACGTTTTCGCCACTACCAACTCCTGCTCACTGGGTGGACTGTCTTTCCTCCTGGCGCTAAGCGTCTTTCTTTGTTGTCGTCTATTTAGCTGCACATCACCCAGGGATCGGTCCCCGTTAAACTCTCCGCGTCAATTTTCTGTTCGATTTCCTCGAGTAGCCTGGTTGCGTACTGATTGGAAATGCAAACCGTCTGGGGTTTCGGCGTTTGTTGAAACGATCTCGCCGCGTTCGTTTGCGACTTCGGATAGAACGTTTTGGATTGGCAACGGAGAGCCTTTTCGCAGTGTGCTAACTAAACTAAGATTCTGCAGTCTCTTCGGATGTGGAGGGTCCATATCATGAAACGCGCAGGTCTCCTCATCCTGGCGTTCGTCTTGGCGCAGCTCGGGCAGGCGGTAAATACGAATGAAGAGGGTATAAGCGCCGTGGGCACGTCGGATGCCCAGGAAGGCGGTAGCGCTGCAGCACTCACACAGCTTCGTGGGCTGGCCGGTGAATGGGAAGGATCGTTCGAATGGACTGGGGCACGCACTGCTACTGGAAGAATAAGCGCCACCTATTCCGAGACTGGTAATGGCTCAGCCGTCGTCGAGAATCTAGCGGTGGATGGAGTGCCGTCGATGACGAGTGTGTATCACCTGGATAGCGGGGACCTGCGGATGACTCATTATTGCGCTGCACAGAATCAACCGCGGTTAAAAGCTCGCCAGATCGACATCGCGAAGGGTATCTTGGATTTTGAGTTCCTGGATGCGACCAATCTCCGTTCTCCGGACTCCCCTCACGTATACGGACTTGAGATGCGATTGCTCAATGCCGATCACATTACCCTAGCTTTCCTGTTTGAAGGGGGTGGCAAGGCTAGCAAGGAATTCATTGACCTCAAGCGCGTAGGTCACAAGCCCTCCACCCCCTAGCAGTTAGCCGGGCAGTCACCTGACAGTGCCGACCGGCGCCGTGGCTCGCCGAAGGAAAAACTGTCAGTCTTGCCCGAAGTGCGGTTTGGAGATGATTCGCCACATCGGAAATTGATGACCTGATTTTCTGGAATGTGCTCGCTGGCAGAGCACAAGTTCTTAACTGTCATACCAGGCCATAGCGCACTCATCGACCGGCTAATGTGCGCTCATTTTTCGTTCGGACTAATTCTCTTATCGCACCATCCGTGAAATAGAGCAACCCCACTTTCATCTGGAGTGGCGGCATGTCTGGAACCAGCCGATTTTGCCGAGACTTGTGCCCAGAAGAGCGTCTTCCCCCTCCTCGCAAAAAGCTCAACTGAAGGGGGAGCAACTCAGCTCTCTTTGCCTCTCGGTCCCTCAGATTGGCCGGTCAAGCGCTCAAAACCCCCAGTGAGCGTGATAGAGATGTTACGCCAACTGGCTTTGTTGCATAAGCCAACTCGTTGTCCGTGATTGACTTCGTGATTGCTCGACCCTAAGATTGGCACGCTGAGTTCCCGCGCCACTCATGATTGAGCAGACCATCTCCCACTATCACGTCGTCGAAAAACTCGGCGGGGGGGATGGGTATCGTCTACAAAGCCGAGGACGTGAAGCTGCATCGCTTTGTGGCCTTGAAGTTCCTTCCTGACGAAATTGCTAAAGATGAGCAAGCGCTCGCCCGCTTCCAACGCGAAGCGCAAGCTGCGTCTGCGTTAGATCATCCGAATATCTGCACGATCTACGAGATTGACGATCAGCACGGGCAGGCGTTCATTGCCATGGAGTTTTTGGAAGGGGTGACTCTGAAGAGCCGCATCTCGGGAAAGCCAGTCGAGACCGACGTTCTGCTCGGTTTGGCGATTGAGATTGCCGACGCGCTGGATGCCGCCCATTCCAAAGGGATCGTTCACCGCGACATCAAGCCGGCCAACATCTTTGTCACCGAGCGCGGGCGCGCCAAGATTTTGGATTTCGGGCTGGCGAAAATGGACCCGCGACATAAGCAGACGGGGTCGGGCTCGGATGATCCGACCCTCACCGGGAGGGATCTGAGCACCTCGGGCAGCATGCTCGGAACCGTGACCCACATGTCTCCGGAGCAGATTGCGGGAAAGCCCGTGGATGGACGCACGGATCTGATCTCGTTTGGTGTGGTTCTCTACGAGATGGCAACCGGTCGTGCGCCTTTTGAGCGGCCGACTGCAGGATCAACCTTTGGAGCGATCCTGCATGAGACAGCAGAGGCGCCGACGCGCTGCAATCCTCAATTGCCCCAACAGATGGAAGAGATCATCCAAAAGGCGCTGGAAAAGAACCGGGAGTTGCGCTACCAGCATGCAGCTGACATGCGCATGGATTTGCAACGGCTGAAGCGAGACTCCGAGAGCGGATACCGTTCTGCGGCAAGCTCAGGCGCGCTGGCGGTGCCAAAGCTTCCCGCGGCTCGGGCCGCGAAGCTCTGGAAAATTGCGAGTGCCGTCCTTCTAGTCGCCTTGCTGATCGCGGGCGGATTTTACTATCGGCAGCAACGAAAGCAGCGCCTCACCGAGAAGGACACGATCATTCTCGCCGATTTTGCCAACAGCACCGGAGACGCGATATTTGACGACACGCTGAAGACGGCGCTCACCGTTTCCCTGCGGCAATCGCCTTTCCTAAATGTGCTCTCCGACAGCCAAGTGGTGAAGAACTTGAAATTGATGGCTCGTCCGGCCAGCACCAAACTTACGCCCGGGGTAGGCCGCAAGGTTTGCCAGCGGGCAGGTAGCAAAGCCTATCTTGTCGGGGCGATTGGCAGTCTGGGCAGCGAATATGTGCTGGGGTTGAAGGCGGTGAACTGCCAGAGCGGAGATACGCTGGCCGAGGAGCAGGTGACGGCGGCGTCCAAAGATAAAGTGCTGGATGCGCTGGGCAAGGCGGCATCCAAGCTGCGCGGCGAACTGGGAGAATCGCTGGCTCCGGTGCAGAGGTTCGATGTACCGCCCGAACAGGCCACCACGTCCTCGCTCGAGGCTCTGAAAGCGTATAGCCTTGGCATAAAACCGCTTACGAGAAAGGCGTCGCCGCAGCCTTGCCTTACGATCAACGAGCCATCGAGCTTGATCCGAATTTTGCCATGGGCTACAGGGCGGCGGGGGGCGACTACCTCAGTCTCGGCGAGCTAGGGCGGGCCAGCGAGTACTTCACCAAGGCATTCCAGTTGCGGGAACATGCCAGCGAGCGGGAAAAGCTGACCTTCGCCGCCAGCTACTATGCATATGTAACCGGCGAAATGGACAAAGCGGCCCAGACGTATCAGGAGGAGATTGAGAACTACCCACGAGAAGCGCGAGCGTACAACAATTTGGGCATAGCGTTCGCCTCACAGGGGCAGTATGAGAAGGCCACGGAGATCACGAGGCAGGCCGTGCGGCTTGGACCGGATAACGTAGGTCGGTTTGCGAATCTCGCCAACTACGCCCTTGCCTTGCACCGCTTTGACGAGGCGCGGTAGATCATCCGCGAGGCACAGGCACGAAAACTGGATAATTTCACACTTCACGATGCTCTCTATGCTCTTGCCTTCCTCGGTGCGGACGCCGCCGCGACGGCGGAACAGCAAACGTGGTTTGCGGGTAGGCCCGATTAAGAGAACTTTGGACTTGCGCTCGCATCCGACACCGAGGCATATGGAGGCCATCTTGCCAAGGCGCGGGATTTGACCCAACGCGCTGTGGACTCCGCCATCCGGGCTGACAGCAAAGAAACTGGGGCAATCTGGCAGGCGAATGCTGCTCTGCAACAGGCCGCTTACGGCAACGCTGCGGATGCGCGTCAGTCAGCGGCAGAGGCTTTGAAGCTTGCTCCGACGAGTCAGGGCGTAGAGAGCGAAACCGCGCTTGCGTTTGCCATGGCCGGTGATACGGCACGAGCCGAGCTCCTGGTACAAGATTTAGGGAAACGGTTCCCGCTGGACACGCAGATGCAGTCGCTTTGGCTGCCTGCGATTCAGGCACAATTAGCGCTGAACCGCAAGAGTCCGGCTCTGGCCGCGGACCACTTACAGCACACCCTGCCACCCATTGAGTAT
>Ga0210401_10000326_pt1 | contig 58630 bp, 53 predicted proteins | sample IncBWH32MmetaG_FD_150866 | JGI IMG/M metagenome (GOLD analysis project Ga0210401, IMG submission 150866) | Forest soil microbial communities from Barre Woods Harvard Forest LTER site, Petersham, Massachusetts, United States - Inc-BW-H-32-M | ecosystem: Environmental > Terrestrial > Soil >...
AGAATTCGGACCGGGTCGTGGCGCGGCGGGCATGTTCGATCCACGCGCGGGCGACGCTTCTGAGTGTCGTCGGCCCGCCTAGGATCGTCGGATAATAGCGAGGTCAGATCCGGATGGATCGAATCGAGGGAGTTTCGCAGATGACGCAAGCCGGAGCCGAGGCGGTGGGCCAGCTCGACGCGTTCTGGATGCCGTTCTCACCGAACAGGGACTTCAAGAAGGAGCCCCGGCTGATCTCACGGGCCGAAGGCATGTACCTGTACACACCGGACGGGCGCGCCTTGATCGATGCGTCCGCGGGACTGTTCTGCGTGGCAGCCGGACACTGCCGCCCGGAGATCGCGCAGGCCGTTTTCCGCCAGCTCAACACGCTCGATTACGCGGGCTCGTTTCTGCGAGCGCATCCGAAGGCCTTCGAGCTGGCCAGCCGCATCGCCGAGTACACCCCGGCCCCGCTGAATCGGGTGTTTTTCGTGAACTCCGGCTCGGAAGCTGTTGATACCGCGATGAAAATCGCGCTGATGGTTCACCGCGTCCGAGGCCAGGCGCAGCGTCAGATCTTCATCTCGCGCGAACGCGCTTATCACGGCGTCAACATCGGCGGCGTGGCCCTGGCCGGAATGGTCAACAACCGGCGCGCCTTCGGCACGGCACTGCCGGTGGTGTACCACATGCGTCACACCGCGCTGCCGGAGAACCGTCTGGTCAAGGGGCAACCCGAGCGCGGGGCCGAGCTGGCCGACGATCTGCAGCGTTTCTGCCAGCTGTATGGCGCGGAAAACATCGCGGCGGTGTTCGTGGAGCCGGCCGCCGGCTCGTACGGGTGCCTGCCGCCCCCGAAGGGCTACCTGGACCGGTTGCGCAAGATCTGTGACGACAACGGAATCCTGCTCGTATTCGACGAGGTGATCACCGGCTGGGGCCGGATGGGGGCCAATTTTGGCGCCCAGGCGTTCGGCGTGACCCCGGACCTGATGACGATGGCCAAGGCGCTGACCAACGGGGCCCAGCCGATGGGGGCCGTGGCGGTGCGCCAGTCGATCTACGATGCGATCGTCGACGCCGGGCCGGAACGCGGCATCGAGTTCTTCCATGGATACACGTACTCCGCGCATCCGGTTGCGTGTGCGGCGGCGCTGGCGATGATCGATATCTTCGCCAGGGAGCGCCTGATCGAGCGGGCGCGCACGATGAGCCCGTATTTTATCGATGCGGTCCATTCGCTGTCGGATCTTGCCTGCGTCCAAGACATACGGTCGATCGGCATGCTGGCCGCGGTCGAATTGCAACCGCAGGGCACGCCGGGCAGCCGGGGCTACGAGGTCCAAAAGCGCCTGTACGACCGCGGGCTTCACCTGAAAAGCACCGGCGAGTCCCTGATCCTGGCACCCCCGCTGGTGGCCGAGCGCAGCCACATCGACGAGATCGTCGGCAAGCTGCGCGAGGTGCTGGCGCGGATCTGACCCAGAAGATTTTTTCGGTCGGCGCCGGTGCAGCCGGTATAATGCGGTTTGCCGGCTGCTACGCGCGAATGACCAAATACGTGTTCGTCACCGGTGGGGTCGTGTCTTCCCTGGGCAAGGGAATCGCGGCCGCCTCCCTTGCCGCGATCCTTGAATCGCGGGGTCTGAAAGTCACCCTGGTCAAGCTGGATCCCTACATCAACGTCGACCCGGGCACGATGAGCCCGTTCCAGCACGGGGAAGTTTTCGTCACCGAGGACGGCGCCGAAACCGACCTGGATCTGGGGCACTACGAGCGTTTCATCTCGGCGCGCATGCGGCGCGTGAACAACTTCACCACCGGCCAGATCTACGACTCGGTGATCCGCAAGGAGCGGCGCGGCGAGTACCTCGGCAAGACGGTCCAGGTGATTCCGCACGTGACCAACGAGATCCGTGAATTCATCGAGCGCGGCGCCAAGGCGGCCTGGAACGGCCGCGCCGACATTGCGATCGTCGAAATCGGCGGCACGGTCGGCGACATCGAGTCGCTGCCGTTCCTGGAGGCGGTGCGCCAGATGAGCCTGAAAATGGGCCCCGGGTCGGCCTGCTTCGTGCACCTGACCTTGGTGCCGTTCATTCCGGCGGCCGGGGAGCTCAAGACCAAGCCAACCCAGCACAGCGTGCAGAAGCTGCGCGAGATCGGCATCTCGCCGGATGTGCTGCTGTGCCGCGCCGATCGGCCCATTCCCGAGGACGAGCGGGACAAGATCTCGCTGTTTTCGAACGTCGTGCCGGACGGGGTGATCTCGGTGTGGGACGTCGATTCGATCTACAAGATCCCGTCGATGCTGCACCGGCAGGGACTGGACGAGATCGTGTGCTTCCGGCTCGGCATCGTCGCCAAGCCGGCGGACCTGTCGGCCTGGGACCGTCTGGTCGAGGGGCTGGAGCATCCGGCCCACGAGGTGCGCGTCGGGATGGTTGGCAAGTACGTGGAGCTGTCGGACTCGTATAAATCGCTGAACGAGGCACTGATCCATGCCGGCATTCACACCCGCACGCGCGTGCGGGTCGAGTATGTGGACGCCGAGCAGATCGAGCAGGACGGCCTGCCCGATCTGTCGCAGTTCGACGCGATCCTGGTGCCGGGCGGCTTCGGGCCGCGTGGCGCCGAAGGCAAGATCGAGGCGATCCGTTACGCCCGTGAGCGCGGCGTGCCGTACCTGGGGATCTGCTTCGGCATGCAGCTCGCCACGGTCGAGTTCGCGCGCAGCGTGTGCGGCCTGAAAGAGGCCAACAGCACCGAATTCGACCGCGACACGCGCCACCCGGTGGTCGCTCTGATCACCGAGTGGACCGACCGCAGCGGCCGTGTCGAGTGCCGCACCGAAGGGTCGGACCTGGGAGGCACGATGCGCCTGGGGGCGCAGAAGTGCCCGGTCGAGCCCGCGTCGATGGCCTACCGGATCTACGGTCCCGAGGTTAACGAGCGGCACCGGCATCGCTACGAAGTCAACAACAACTACGTCCCGCAGCTCGAGGCCAAGGGGCTGCGCTTTCCGGCCCGCACACCGGTCGAGCACCTTCCCGAGATGATGGAGCTGCCGACGCATCGCTTTTTCTTCGGGGTGCAGTTTCACCCCGAATTCACCTCCACACCGCGCGCGGGCCATCCGCTCTTCAAGGCGTTCATCCAGGCAGCGCTCGCCTTTCAGCAGGAACGTCGCAGCGGCGCGTTGCGGGTCGCGGCTGCATGAACCTGTGCGGGTTCCAGGTCGGACTGGATCGTCCGTTGTTCCTGATCGCCGGCCCCTGCGTGATCGAATCGCAGCAGCTGGCTCTTGAAGTGGCCGGCCGGCTGAAGGAGATCACTTCGCGCCTGCAGATGCCGTTCGTGTTCAAGGCGAGCTACGACAAGGCCAACCGCAGCTCCGGGCGGTCGTTCCGCGGCCTGGGAATCGAGCAGGGCCTGCGCATCCTGGCCGAGGTGCAGCGGCAGCTGGACGTGCCGGTGTTGACCGACGTGCATACCGTCGAGGAGGTCGATCCGGTGGCGGCGGTGGTCGACGTGCTGCAGACACCGGCATTTCTGTGCCGGCAGACCGACTTCATCCAGGCGTGCGCCCAATCGGGGCGGCCGGTCAACATCAAAAAGGGTCAATTCCTGGCGCCGGGCGACATGAGCAACGTGATCGACAAGGCGCGCGACGCCGCGCGCGAAGCCGGGCTGGATGCCGACCGTTTCCTCGCGTGCGAACGCGGCGCCTCCTTCGGGTACAACAACCTCGTCAGCGATATGCGATCGCTCGCGATCCTGCGCGCCACCGGCTGTCCGGTCGTGTTCGATGCAACCCACTCGGTGCAGCTGCCCGGCGGACTGGGCTCGGTCAGCGGCGGACAGCGCGAATTCGTTCCGGTGCTGGCCCGTGCCGCGGTCGCCAGCGGAGTGGCGGGCGTGTTCATGGAGACCCATCCGCGCCCCGCCGAAGCGATGTCGGACGGCCCCAACGCCGTGCCGTTGGCGCGGATGCCGGAGTTGCTGGAGACGCTGGCCGAGCTGGACCAGGTCACCAAACGGCGCGGCTTCGTGGAAAACCGGTTCGAATGACTCCCCGCAAATTCAGCAACCCATGAGCACGATTGTTGACATTGTCGGCCGCGAGATCCTGGATTCGCGCGGCAACCCGACCGTCGAATGCGATGTGCTGCTGGAAAGCGGCGTGATGGGACGGGCCGCGGTGCCCAGCGGGGCTTCGACCGGGTCGCGCGAAGCGATCGAACTGCGCGACGGCGATCCGGGCCGCTATCTCGCCAAGGGCGTGCTGAAGGCGGTCGAGAACGTGAACACGGAGATCTCGGAAGCGATCATGGGTCTGGAGGCGGCCGAGCAGGCCTTCCTCGACCGCACGCTGATCGATCTGGACGGCACGGACAACAAGGCGCGCCTGGGTGCCAATGCGACGCTGGCGGTATCGCTGGCAGTCGCGCGCGCCGCCGCCGAAGAGGCGGGACTGCCGCTGTACCGCTACCTGGGCGGCGTGGGCGCGATCACGATGCCGGTGCCGCTGATGAACATCATCAACGGCGGCGCTCACGCCGACAACAATCTGGACGTGCAGGAATTCATGATCGTGCCGTACGGAGCGCCGACCTTTTCGGAGGCGCTTCGCTACGGTGCGGAAGTGTTTCATGCGCTCAAGAAGCTGTTGCGTGGCCGCTCCCTGAGCACGGCGGTCGGCGATGAGGGCGGATTCGCGCCGAACGTGCGCAACCACGAGGAAGCCATCGAGCTGATTCTGGCCGCGATTCGCGATGCCGGATTCGAGCCAGCAACCCAGATCGGCCTGGCGCTGGATTGCGCCAGCTCGGAGTTTTATCGCGACGGCAAGTACCGGCTGGCGGCCGAGAACCTGTCGCTGTCGTCGGTCGAATTCGCCAATCTGCTCGCGCAATGGTGCGAGCGCTATCCGATCGTTTCGGTCGAGGACGGCATGGCCGAGGACGACTGGAGCGGATGGGAGACCCTGACCGAGCGCCTGGGCGCGCGCGTGCAACTGGTGGGCGACGATCTGTTCGTCACCAACACGCGCATCCTGGCCGAGGGAATCCGCCGCGGCATCGCCAATTCGGTGCTGATCAAGCTGAACCAGATCGGTACGCTGACCGAGACGCTGGCGGCGATCGAGATGGCCAAGCGCGCCGGCTACACGGCCGTGATCAGCCATCGCTCCGGCGAGACCGAGGACACCACCATCGCCGATGTCGCGGTGGCCACCAACGCCGGACAGATCAAAACCGGCTCGCTTTCGCGCAGCGATCGCATCGCCAAGTACAACCAGCTGCTGCGGATCGAGGAAGACCTGGGCGACGTGGCGCGCTATGCTGGCCGCGGCGCGTTCGGGCAGCTGGACTGAGGCGCGCCGTGAAGCGGCTGGCCGTGGTCCTGGCTGTGCTGCTGCTGGCAATCCAGTGGCCCTTGTGGTTCGGACGCGGCGGGTGGCTGCGGGTGTGGGACCTGCAGCGGCAGCTCGATTGGCAGCGATCGGCCAACGCGGACCTGGACACGCGCAACCTCGCGCTGGCCGCGGAGCTGCGCAGCCTGGAGGAGGGGCGCGAGGCGATCGAAGAGCGCGCCCGCGAAGAGTTGCACCTGATGCGCGCCGATGAGACGTTCTTCCAGCAGCTGACCAGCGCCGCGACCCCCGCCACCACGCAGCCCTCCGCGCCTCCTTGATGTGAGGTTCGCTCTTGCGGCGTCCGATCGCCCCTCGCCCGCGCCTTTCGTACATTGGCTGGGGGGTGAGGGCTGCTTTACCCGATTTGCTTCAGGGCCGTGCGGTAACGGCGCGCGCGCGTCACGTACGACTGCGCGATCGCGCGCGATCGCTCGATTTCGTGCGGCTCGAGCTGCCGCACGACCTTGCCGGGACTGCCCAGCACCAGGCTGCCATCGGCGATCTGCTTGCCCTCGGTGATCAGGCTGGCCGCGCCGACCAGGCAGCCGCACCCGACCACGGCGCCGTTCAGTATCACCGCTTGAATCCCGATCAGGCTGTCGTCGCCGATCGTGCATCCATGCAGCATCACATGGTGTCCGATGGTCACTCGTTGGCCGATCACCAGCGGAAAGCCCGGATCGGCATGCAGCGTGCAGCCTTCCTGGCAATTGCTGTCGGGGCCCAGGGTGATCGGCTCGTTGTCGCCGCGGATCGTCGAAAATGGCCACACGCTGGCATTGGGTCCGACGCTGACTTGTCCGATCAGCACCGCCGTCTCGTGGATAAACGCGCTCGGATCGATGCTGGGGATCCAGTCGCCGAGCTGGTAAATTGGCATCGATCGTGTCCCCGCGTCGCTGCGGCCTGCCAGGCGTAGCTGCTTAGCCGCGTAGGCCGGATTGTATCGGCCGTGCGTGCGAGACCACACCATGGCTCAGCTGTTTTCGATCCACCCGCACAATCCGCAAGTGCGCCTGCTCAAGCAGGCGGCCAGGATCCTGGACGCGGGAGGGATCGGAGCCATTCCAACCGATTCGAGTTACGCGCTGGTCTGCCACCTGGATGACAAGCGGGCGGTGGACCGGATTCGGCTGCTGCGACGGCTGGATGAGCGGCACTTGATGACGCTGATGTGCCGGGACCTGTCGGAGATCGCCGCGTATGCCCAGGTCGACAACGCAACCTACCGTCTGCTGCGCCAGGCAACCCCGGGACCGTTCACATTCATTCTCGAAGCCACGCGCGAAGTTCCGCGACGCCTGTCGCATCCATCGCGCAAGACGATCGGAATCCGCGTGCCGGCTCATGCGGTGGCTCTTGGACTGCTCGCCGAACTGGCCCAGCCCCTGATTGCGACCACGCTGCAGTTGCCGGGCGACCTGGTGCCGATGACCGAAGCCGGCCACATCCGAACGCGTCTGCAGCATGAGCTCGACCTGGTGATCGATTCGGGCAGCTGCGGGCTGCAGCCGACCACGGTGATCGATCTGACGGGGCCGTCCCCGGTGGTGGCTCGACTCGGCAGCGGCAATCCGGCCGCCGTGGGCCTGACCTGAGTCCAATTCGGGCCGCGCGCCTGGCTGATAGACTGCGTCCAGGAGAAGCGGGTTCTTGGGGGATATCTGATGAAGGCGATATGGGTGGTGCTGCGCTGCAAACCTGCCGCGCGATCCGATGTACGCTGACCGGGTTCTGTCGGGCATGCGCCCCACCGGCGCGATGCACATTGGCCACTACCACGGTGCGCTGAAGAACTGGATCCGGCTGCAGGACGAGCACCCGTGTTTTTTCTTCGTGGCCGACTGGCACGCGCTGACGACCCATTACGAGTCCACCGACGTGCTGGCGCCCAGCGTGTGGGACATGCTGGTCGACTGGTTTGCGGCTGGAATCGATCCGGCCAAGGCGACTGTTTTCCTGCAGTCGCGGGTGCCGGAACACGCCGAGCTGTTCCTGCTGCTCGCGATGGCCACGCCGCTGGGCTGGCTGGAGCGCGTGCCAACCTACAAGGAGCAGATCGAGCGCCTGCGCGACCGTGATCTTGCTACCTATGGCTTCCTGGGCTACCCGTTGATGCAGGCGGCCGATATCCTGATTTACCGCTCCACCCTGGTTCCGGTCGGAGATGACCAGGTGCCACACATTGAAATGACGCGCGAAGTCGCGCGCCGCTTCAACTACCTGTTCGGGCGCGAGCCCGGCTTCGAGGAAAAGGCGCTCGCGGCCGTCAAGAAGCTCGGGGTCCGGCGCGCCAAGCGCTACCTGGAATTGCGGGGCCGCTACCAGGAGCAGGGCGACGAGGAAGCACTCGAGCAGGGACGGGCACTACTGGCCGAATCACAGAACCTCTCGCTGGGCGACCGTGAGCGGATGTTCGGATACCTGGAAGGCACGCGCCGGGTCATTCTGGTGGAGCCGGAGGCGTTGCTGACGGCTTCACCGCGGGTGCCGGGCGTGGACGGGCAGAAAATGTCCAAGAGCTACGGCAACGACGTATCGATGCGCGAGGACCCCAAAGTCCTGACCGAAAAGATCCGCACAATGATCACCGACCCGGCGCGGGTAAGACGAACCGATCCGGGCGAGCCGGAGCGCTGTCCGGTCTGGCAACTGCACCTGATCTATTCGAGCCCGAGCACGCGCGAGTGGGTCCAGAAGGGTTGCCGCACCGCCGGCATCGGCTGCCTGGAGTGCAAGCAGCCGGTAATCGATGCGATGCTGGCCGAGCAGGAGCCGTGGCGGCAGCGGGCCCAGCCGTACCTGGACGATCCTTCGCTGCTGCGCTCGATCGTGGCCGACGGCTGCGATCGCGCGCGCGCCGTTGCCCAGGAAACGATGCGGGATGTACGCGAGGCGATGGGCCTTGCCTACACCTGACCGGGCCGATCCTGCGCAGCCGTCCGCGTGGGTTATGCGCTTCTGCGCGCGCCTTGCGCCGGGATCGCAGTTGCTGGACCTGGCGTGCGGCTCGGGCCGGCATGCCCGGGCCCTGGCCGCGCTCGGACACCGGGTCGAGGCGGTCGATCGGGATCCGGCGCACGGCGTGGGCCTGGCGGCGGTGGCCGGGGTGCAATTCCGGGCGCTGGACCTGGAGCAGGGTCCCTGGCCGTTCGCGGACCGGCAGTACGACGCGATCGTGGTGGCCAACTACCTGCACCGCCCGAGGCTGCGGCTGCTGGCGCAGGCGTTGCGCGACGGCGGCATGCTGATCTACGAGACCTTCGCCGCCGGCAACGAGCGCTTGGGGCGTCCGAGCAATCCCGATTTCCTGCTGCAGCCGTTCGAGCTGGCCGCGTCTTTCGCGCCGTTGCTGCACGTGCTGGCGTACGAGGATGGCGTGATCGAACGACCGCTTCCGGCCCGGGTGCAGCGGCTGTGCGCGGTGCGGTCCGAATCGACACGCCTCGATCGGCTGGCGCTGCCGCAGTGGCCCTCCGGCTCCCCCTGATTGCGCTGATGCACAGAAGCGCGGCGCTCGATCGCCCCTCGCCCGCCCGGCGGCACAGGGGAGGCCTCGCCCTGCGAAGCCCGGCTACGCCCGGCGAAGCAGGGGGGTGAGGGCGCGCGTGTAAAATTTGTCATCCTCGACAAACGCGGTCCGCAATGATCACCGGCAGCCTGGTAGCCATCGTTTCGCCGATGCTTGAAGATGGCGCGCTCGATTTGGACGCGCTGCGCCGGCTGATCGAGTGGCACATCGGTGAAGGCACGAACGCGATCGTGGTCGTGGGGACCACCGGCGAATCGCCGACGGTCGATCCACAGGAACACATCGAGCTGGTGCGCACCGCGGTGCAGGCCGCGCGCGGCCGTGTTCCGGTCGTGGCCGGCACCGGAGGCAATTCGACACGCGAAGCGATCGATCTGACCACACACGCCCGCCAGGTGGGCGCCGATGCCACGCTGCAGGTCGTTCCCTACTACAACAAACCGACCCAGGAGGGGCTGTACCGGCACTTCATCGCCGTCGCCGAAGCGGTCGATCTGCCGATGATCGTGTACAACGTGCCGGGGCGCACCGTCGCTGATCTGGGCGTGGACACGACGCTGCGGCTGGCGCAGGTGCCGGGCATCGTCGGCCTGAAGGACGCCACCGGAGACCTTGCGCGGGCCGGGCAGTTGCTGCGCCGACTGCCTGCGAACTTCGCGCTGTACAGCGGCAACGACGATTCGGCGCTGGCGCTGATGCTGCTGGGGGGCCATGGTGTGATCTCGGTGACGGCCAACGTCGCGCCGCGGCTGATGCGCCAGATGTGCGATGCGGCCGCCTCGTCGGAGTTGCCCAAAGCGCGGGCGCTGAACGCCCGCCTGATGCCACTGCACACGCGCCTGTTCGTCGAACCCAATCCGATCCCCGTCAAGTGGGCGTTGCAGCGGATGGGCAAGATCGCCGGCGGCATCCGGCTGCCGCTGGTTCCGTTGTCGGCTTCCGGGCGCGAGGCGGTACAGTCCGCGCTGGACGAGGCCGGGTTGGTCTGAAATTGGATCGAGGTTCGCGGGCAATGAGCTTGTTGCAGCAGAAAATCCGTACCGGCAGGCGCGTGGCATCGATCGGGCCGCGCGGCGCCACCTGGTTCGCGTGCACGCTGGCCATCGCCTTGGCCGGCTGCGGACTTTTCGGATCGAAAACGGGCACTGGCGGCTACGGGGCCGAGGCCAAGCACGAAGGTCCGCTGGAGGTTCCTCCCGACCTGGCGCCGATCCCCAAGGATGACCGGTATGCGCTGCCCGACCAGGGCACATCGGCCAACGCGTTGCGTTCGGCCGCGGGCGCCTCGGCGTCTTCCCAGGCGGTCGCCTTTGCCGGCGCGCATGCGCGCCTGATGCGCGATGGCGCGCAGCGATGGTTGGCGGTGGACCTGCCGCCGGAGAAGGCCTACCAGGTGGTCAAGGACTTCTGGCCATCGGTCCAAATGCAGGTGAAGTCGGACGAGCCGTCCGTCGGCATCGTCGAGACGGATTGGAAGGAGAGTCACGCCAGCGTTCCGGAGGGCGTGATCCAGCGCGCGATCAATCTGGTGCTGGAGTCGGTGACATCGACCGGGCTGAAAGACCAGTTTCGCGCCCGGATCGAACGCACTCCGACCGACACGTCCGAGATCTTCATCACGCACCGCGGCCTCGAAGAAGTCTATTCGAACCCGAACAAGACCTCGACCACGTGGCAGCCGCGGCCGCGCAACCCCGAGCTGGAGGCCGAAATGCTGCAGCGGCTGCTGCTGCGGTTCGAAAGCGGCGAAGCCGGCAGCGTAGCCAAGGCCGGCGCCGACAAGGTCACCTCCAGCGCAGCGGCCGTCACCGTGCTGCCGAGCGTCTCTCACATCGTGACAGAGGGCGCCGAATCGCATCTGGAGGTCGATGAGCCGTTCGATCGCGCGTGGCGCCGCATCGGTCTGGCGCTCGATCGCGGCGGCTTCACGGTCGAGGACCGGGACCGCACCAAGGGTCTGTACTTCGTGCGCTATCTGGATCCGGACTACGAGGCGAAGAAACGCGACAGTCGCGGTCTGATCTCCAGGATTTTCGACTCGGATCCCAAAGTCGATGCCCAGCAGTTCCGGGTCGCGTTGCTGACCGAGGGCGACCGCACCTCGGTGCGGGTGCAGGACAAGGACGGGCACCCCGAGGCCGGTTCGGCCGGTGACCGGATCCTGAAGCAACTCGACGAGCAGATGAAATGATCCGCTCGCTCAGCGGTCTTACGACGGCCTGTTGAGGCCGTGCTGCGTTTCTGCTGCCTGGGCTCCGGAAGCGGCGGCAACGCGTACGTGGTGGAGGCATCGGACGATTCCGGTGCGATCCAGGTACTGATCGACGACGGGTTTTCTCCGCGCGAGCTGCAGCGGCGGCTGGTGCGGGCTGGCGTCGATATCGCCTCGCTCGGCGCAATCCTGGTGACGCACGAACACGGCGACCACGCAGGCGGCGTTGCGGCCTTTGCGAGGCGCCGCGACCTGCCCGTCTACGCCACGCAGGGAACGGCGGCCGCGGCCGGCTTCGAGCAGCGCGTGCGCCGCTTGCATCGGATCCGCGCCGGCGCCGAGCTGCGGATCGGACCGCTGCAGGTGCTTCCGATCGAAGTGCCGCACGATGCCAGCGAGCCGGTGCAGTTCATGCTGTCGCACGGCGAACGGCGCCTGGCGATCCTGACCGATCTGGGGCACCCGGCGCCGGCCGTGATCGCGATGCTGTCGCGGCTGAACGCACTGGTGCTGGAGTTCAACCACGATCTGCAGATGCTGCGCGCAGGGCCGTATTCGGACGCCCTGAAGGCGCGCATCGAAAGCGACGTGGGCCATCTTTCCAATTCGCAGTCGGTGCAGTTTCTCCAACTGCTCGATCGCGGCCAGCTGACCCGGGTGGTTGCCGCCCATCTGAGCCAGACCAACAACCGGCCCCATCTGGCGCGGCAGGCAGTTGGCTGCGTCGGCATGCCCGGGCACGTGCAGTGCGACGTGGCCGACCAGGCGCTCGGACTGGATTGGAGGACGGTCGGGCCGCCGTGAGCGCCCCGCAAAAAAAGGCCGGCAGCGTGCCGGCCTTTGTTGACCCCGAGACGCTTACTTCTTCTGATCCTTGGACGCATCCGGGGCGGCCATCGGAGCAGCATCCTTCGCCGGCTCGGCCGGGGCGGGAGCGGGAGCTGGCGCGGGCGCAGCCATCGGCGCAGGAGCGGGAGCCGACGCGGGCTTTTCGCAGCCGACCAGCGCCGCAACCGATAAGGAAGCAACGGTCAACAGTTTCTTCATGAGATTTTCCTTTGAAAAAGACGACGAGTCGATTATGAAGAGCCGATTGCCGCGAAGACTCTGGTTGGCGCGGCCATCGCCAAAGCGAGCAGACTTGACCTCAATCTCCCCAGGAACCGATTATAGCTAGCCGCAGCGCACCAATTGTAGGGTACGCGGCCGAGCACACCCCTCATATTTGGGGGTGTACCCAGCCGGCAAGATACCACTCGTACAGGTGCATCGACACCGACCGGGCCAGCACGGACCCGCGCTGAGCGGGTAGCGCGCGCCGGTCCGCGAACGCCTGCAGCACTGCCCGGTCAGCCCGGTCCGTCAACGGCACCAGCTCTCCGTTGATTGCAAGGGTTGCGCCCGAGTACAGCATCCGCGTGCGCCGGTCCGCGCGCAAGCCGTGACGACGAATCGTAGCGGCAAATCGCGCACGCGCGATCGCACGTTTGGGCGCGTCGAACGTGACATGGGCTTTGGGCTCGCTCAATTGCCGCAGCAGCGCGAGCGCGATCTGATGCCGGCCGGGCCGCTGTCGCAGCAGCTGGCGCTGCGCTTGCTGGATCATGCGGGCCGGCAGGCGCGCCGGATGCGACGAAAGGGTCAAGCCGGGGTCGCGAAAGGCGGCACCGGGGTCGGCGGTGTGGCCGGATTGAATCTCGTTCACGATGCCGGCCAGGTCGGACCATGCGGGCCCGCGGAACCCGATCGAACAGGTGATGCACTCGCCCACTGCGACGCCGTCGTGGGCAACGCCGGGCGGCAGGTACAGCAGATCGCCGGGCTGCAGCACCCACTCGGCCTGTGGGCGGAAGCGCGCCAGTTGCCGGATCGGAAGACCGGGAACGCACGCCGGATCGGCCCCGCGCTGGATGCGCCAGCGTCTCGTTCCGAGGGCCTGCAGCAGCAGCACGTCGTACGAATCGATGTGCGGTCCGACCCCGCCGCCGTCGCTGGCGTAACTGCACATCAGGTCGTCCAGGCGCGCATCCGGCACGAACCGGAACCGTTCCAGCAGCTCGGCGGCCGCCTGCAGGTGAAGGTCCAACCCCTGCACCAGCAAGGTCCATCCGGGCCGGCGCGTCGACGGCAGGCTGCCACGGCGAAACGGCCCGTGACGCACCCGCCAGCGGCCGCCGCTTCGATCCAGCAGGCGCGACTCGACGTCGTCGCGCGCGGACAAATCGAACAGCGTATCGGCGCCGAACGGCGCGGCGAAGCCCGCCAGCGCCTGGCGGATCAACAGCGGGCGGCGCTGCCAGTGGCGAGCCAGAAACTCGCGCACCGAAAGCGCTCCCAGGTGCGTGAGCGCGCGCACCGGTGCCCGCGAAGACAGGCCTTGCCGGCGCTCGCTCATCCGGGCCGATCGGTGTCGGACTGCTGACGGGCCAGCTCGATCAGCTCGTACACCAGGTCGAGCGCTGCGCGCGGTGAAAGGCGCTCCGCGTCCACCGCGGCCAGGCGCTCGCGCAGGCGATCCGGCGCGGCCGGCTCCGGGCCCGCGGTCGGCGTCGCCTGGAACAGATCGAGCTGATCGCCGCTGGCGAGCGCACGCTGTTCGAGCTGCGCCAGCAGGTTGCGCGCCCGCCGCACGACCGCACCCGGCACCCCGGCCAGCGCGGCCACCGCCAGGCCGTAACTCTGGCTGGCGGGCCCTTCCCGGACCTGGTGCAGGAACACCACTTTGCCGTTGGCCTCGGCCGCGGCGACGTGAACGTTGGCCACCTCGGGCAGGCTCTGGGCCAGCTGGGTCAACTCGAAGTAGTGCGTTGCGAACAGCGTCAGGGACCGGTTGCGCACCGCCAGCTCGCGCGCGATCGCGGCGGCCAGTGCCAGCCCGTCGAAGGTCGATGTGCCGCGCCCGATCTCGTCCATCAGCACCAGGCTGTGCTCGCTGGCCGCGTTCAGGATCGCGGCCGCCTCGGTCATCTCGACCATGAACGTCGATGCGCCGCGCGCCAGGTCGTCGCTGGCGCCGATGCGCGTCAAAATGCGGTCGATCGGTCCGATCCGCGCGCTGGACGCGGGCACGAAGCTTCCGCAATAGGCCAGCAGCACCACCAGCGCGATCGATCGCATGAAGGTGGATTTGCCGCCCATGTTCGGACCGGTCACGATCAACATCCGCCGACCCGGATCGAGGCGGCAGTCGTTCGGCACATAAACCTCCAGGCTGCGTTCGACCACCGGATGGCGCGCCCCTTCGATCTGCAGGCCCGCCTCGCTCACCAGCTGCGGGCGGACCCAGTTGGCGTGGGCCGCGTGCTCGGCGAGCGCGGCCAGCGCATCCAGCGAGGCGAGAGCTTCGGCCGCGCGCAGCACGGCCGGCACGTGCGGCAGCATCGTTGTCAGCAGGCCGTCGTACAGCTGGCGCTCGCGCGCGCGGGCGCGTTCCTGTGCTGACAGCGCACGGTCCTCGAAACCCTTCAGTTCGGGCGTGATGTAGCGCTCGGCATTCTTCAGGGTCTGACGCCGCCGGTAGTCGTCCGGAACCTTGTCCGTCTGTCCGTGGGTCACCTCGATGTAGAAGCCGTGCACCCGGTTGTACTCGACGCGCAGATTGGCGATGCCGGTGCGTGCGCGCTCCCTGGCCTCCAGCTCGGCCAGGAACTGGCCGGCGTGGTCCCGCAACGACCGCAGCTCATCGAGCTCCTGGTCATACCCGGCTTGCATCACATCGCCATCCCGGGGCGACGCGGCGGGCTCCGACAGCAGGGCGCGCCCGAGCTCTGCGCCCAGCGCTGCGGGCAGCTGCATGCAGGCCGCGAACCGGCCAGCGAGCGGCGCGTCCAGCGAACGGGTGCCAGCCTCGATGCGCTCGATCCAGGGCAGCGCGTCGCGAAGGGCGGCGAGCTCGCGCGGCCGGGCCGACTTCAGAGCAACGCGCGCGGCGATCCGGTCCAGATCCGGCAGCTGAGCCAGCGCTTGCCGGCTCGCCGCGGCGGCAGGCGACTGAAGCAGCGCCTCGATCACCTGGTGCCGCGCCTCGGCGCAACCGGCATCGCGCAGCGGCTCGCCCAACCACGACCTCAATCGCCGGCTCCCCATGCCGCTGCGACATCGGTCCAGCACCGAAAGCAGGCAAGGGCCATCACGGCCGTACAGCGGCTCGGTCAGCTCAAGATTGCGGCGGGTGGCCGGATCCATGCCGATCGTGTCGGACTCGGACTCGAAGCGCAGCGTCGTGATGTGGCTCAGGCGCTGTTTCTGCGTCTGTTCGGCGTAGCCCAGAAGCGCGCCGCATGCGGCCAGCGCCGCGCTGTGTCCCTCGATGCCATAGGCCTCCAGACGCGCAACGCCGAGCAGTTCTCGCAGGCGCTGCTCGCCCAGAGTCGCGTCGAAGTGCCACTCGTTCAGCGTGCGCACGCAGGCCGTGCTGGACACCGCGCCGCGGGCCGACTCGGCCACCAGAACTTCGGCCGGCTCGATGCGGGCCAGTTCGCCGTCGAGGGCCTCGGCGGTGGTCTCGGTGGCGCGCAGCTCTCCGCTGGCCAGCACCAGCCAGGCAATCCCGACACGCGCCGGCTGGCTGCGGCGGCCTGCTTGGAGCGCGACCGCGACGAGCCGCGAATCGGTTTTTGGACTGAGCAGCGCACTGTCGGTCAGTGTGCCGGGTGTGACGATCCGTACGACCTGGCGCTCAACCGGTCCCTGAGCAGCGGCTGGATCGCCGATCTGCTCGCAGATCGCAACGGACTCGCCCAACTTGACCAGGCGGGCAAGATACTGCTCCAGGCTCACAACCGGAACGCCGGCCATCGGCACTGCAGCACCGCCCGAGGCGCCGCGCGATGTCAGGGTCAGGTCCAGCAGCCGCGCCCCCCGCTCGGCATCCCCGTAAAACAGCTCGTAAAAGTCACCCATCCGGTAGAACAACAGGTGTTCTTCGTGCTGCGCCTTGATTCTGAGGTACTGCTGCATCATCGGGGTATGACCCGACATCCCGGTCGTACCGGCGAGAGCATCCGGACCGGCCCCTGGCGTCATAAACACCTTTCCACGGAGGGAATTGCGGCTCTTATTGGCCAATCGCTGCGGGCAACGGGCGCCCTCTTTCGCTTGTTCAACGTATACGATACAGTCGGTCAAGTCCCCAGCTGAGGCGCGGATGCTAAAGGCTTTCGCAACATGACTACGGCTGTGCCTCAGGTCTCGGCTGTTGCTTCAACTGCGAGCCCGGCGCGCATTCTGGTCGTGGAGGACGAAAGAATCGTGGCCCGCGACCTGGCCAGCGCACTGACCGACCTCGGCTATTCGGTTCCGGATACCGTTGCCACGGGCGAGGACGCGATCGCCCGTGTGCGCGACCTGCACCCAGACCTGGTGCTGATGGACATCCGGTTGTCGGGAGCCATCGACGGCGTGCAGGCAGCCCATTCGGTCCGGCAGGAGCACGACATACCGGTGATCTACCTGACGGCGCACTCCGACGACGAAACGCTGCGCCGGGCGATGCTGACCGAGCCGGTCGGTTACCTGGTAAAGCCGTTTTCCCCGCCGCAGCTGCGTTGCGCCATCGAGATCGCGTTGAATCGGCGCACGATCAACGCGCGCCTGCGCGAGCGCCGCGAGTGGCTGGCGGCGACCCTGCGTTCGGTCGGTGATGCGGCCGGCACCGATGATCCGGGTCCGGACGCCGGTCGCCTGACCGCGGTGGCCGAGGCCCTGGCCGGATGCTGGCGTGGCGATAACGAGCTCGAGCCGCGGGTGGCCGAGCGCATCGCCGATCTGGAGGCCGCCAATCGTGAGCTGGAGAGCTTTGTGTTCGGCGTTGCCAACGACTTGCGCGGGCCTCTGGCGGGCATTGACGGCTTGAGCCAGTCGTTGATCGAGGCTTGCGCGTCCAATCTGGGGCCCGAGGGCCTCAACACGCTCAGGCAGATACGAGACTCGGCTGCGCGCGTCAAGCACGTGATCGACGACCTGGTGCTGCTGTCGATCGACGACCTGCTGCTGCTGTCGGGCGTGCGCAAGACCGTACCGAAGAATGACACGGTCGATCTTTCCCGCATCGCACGCGACATCATGGCCAATCTGCGCGAGGCCGCCCCGCAGCGCGCGGTCAAGACCGTGATCGAGCGTGACATCTGTGTCGACGGTGACGCCGGCCTGCTTCGGGTCGCGCTGGAGAATCTTCTGGGCAGCGCCTGGAAATCGACCGAGCAGGTCGAGCACGCGCGAATCGAATTCGGCGCCTTCGAGAAGGACGGCAGCCGGGTCTGCTTCGTGCGGGACAATGGAGCCGGTTTCGACATGAAACACGCCAACGCCTCGTTCGACGCCTTCCAGCTGCTCGACTCGGCCGATCCACTCGATGGCCAAGGCTTCGGGCTGGCGATCGTGCAACGCGTGATCTGCAAGCACGGTGGCCGGATCTGGGCGGAGGGGGCCGTCGGGCGAGGGGCGACGTTCTACTTCGCACTTTAAGGCGTGCTCAAGTCCACTGCGTACGCCGCCGGCGTTGCGGTCGTCTATTACGTTGTCGGCCGGCTGGCGCTGTTTCTGGCCATTCCGCCCGGCTACGCCACGGCCGTCTGGCCGGCGGCGGGGGTCGCCCTGGTGGCCATCCTGGTGTTCGGCTACCGTGTCTGGCCCGGAATCCTCGCCGCTCACCTGCTGGTCAACATCTTCACCGACTTCGATGCCTCCAGCACCGAGGCGATGCTCAAGTCGGTGACTTTGCCGTTGGCCATCGCCTGTGGCGGCGTGCTTCAGGCGGTCATCGGCGCGACGTTGATCCGCCGTGCCATCGGACCGTCGGTCGTGCTTCAGGACCAGAAGGAGATCGTCAAGTTCCTGGCACTGGGCGGCCCGATCAGTTGCGTGGTCAGCGCCACCATCGGACAGATCTGCCTGTACGGGTGGGGCAGGATTTCGATCTCCGATATTCCGTTCAGCTGGTTCACGTGGTGGGTCGGAGACACGATCGGCGTGACGGCGACGGCGCCTCTGTTGCTCGCCTGGTTCGCGCCGCCCGAGCGCTGGCGGGCGCGCCGCGCGGCGCTGACCTGGCCCACCGCGGTTGCGCTGTTGCTGGCCGTCGTGCTGTATGTCTATATCAGCGAGCGCGAGCAACAGCGCATCCACGCAGACTTCGAGCGCGCAACCGACACACTGGGACGGGACTTCACCGGCGCCGTGCGTCGCCACCTCGAGGCCGTGGTCGCGCTTCAGGACCTTTACGCCAGCGTGGGGACGCTGGACCGCGCCAGCTTCGCCTCGTTCGCGACCCCGCTTCTGGGGCGCCATCCCGGCGTTCAGGCACTCGAATGGGCCCCGGTCGTACCGGCCGCGCAGCGCAACAGGCTGGAAGCGGCGGTACGCCGCGAGGGCTACCCGTCGTTCGCGATCACCGAGCGGGACGAGGACGGCCGGATGGTTCCGGCCGCCGCGCGCACGCTCTACGTGCCGGTGCTGTTCATGGAGCCTTACGGTGGCAACGAGACCGCTTTGGGCTTCGACCTGACGTCGCTCCCCAGCCGGCGCCAGGTGATCGATCGCGCGCGCGACTCGGCGCTTCCGGCCGCCAGCGGCCGCCTCGTGCTGGTACAGGAACGCGGCCAGCAATCCGGGGTTCTGGTGGTGCTGCCAGTCTACGAACGGGGATTGCCCCGGGGCACGGTGCCGCAACGGCGGTCGGCGCTGCGCGGTTACGTGCTGGGCGTGTACCGCGTCGGCGACCTGGTCAGGGCAGCGTTGTTGCACGCAGACTCGTCGCACATCGATTGGACCGTCACCGACGATACGGCGCCGGACGGCGAGCAGGTGCTGTGCGAACGCTGGGTGGGCGGCGCGCGTCTGCCCTGGAGCCGGGTCGCCACTGCGGCCGTGGGGGACCACCGATGGTCGATCCGGTTCGCTCCTGCCACCGACTACGCCATCGTTCACCGCAACTGGCAAGCCTGGACGGTCCTCGTGGTCGGGCTGCTCTTTGCCAGCGTGCTGGAGATGATGGTCCTGCTGATGACGGAGCGCGCCGCGGCGATTCAGCGCCTCGTTGAGCAGCGCACGGCGGAACTGACCAATGCCAATGCGGTGATACGCGACGCGCTGAAGGAGAAAGAGACGCTTCTGCAGGAGATCCACCACCGGGTGAAGAACAATCTGCAGGTGATTTCGAGCCTGATCAACCTGCAGCGGCGCAAGCTCGGGCCGGGTGCTCAGCAGGCCGCGCTGCAGGAGTGCCAGACACGGGTGCAGGCGATCGCCCTGATCCACGAGAAGCTGTACCAGGCGCGCGACTACTCGCGCGTGCCGTTCGCGCAATATGCCACGGGCCTGGCCAACGACGTGTTTCACGCGGCCGGCATCTCGCCCGGGACGGTCAATCTCGACGTCGAGGTGGCAGAAGTGGCCTTGGCCGTGGACAAGGCCATTCCCTGCGGGCTGATCCTGAACGAGCTGATCACCAACGCGCTGAAGCACGCATTCCCTCACGAACGGCGCGGCACGGTGCGCGTGGAGCTCGACCACACGCCGGACGGGCGCGTCAGGCTGGCCGTGAAGGACGATGGCGTGGGGCTGCCCGGGGACCTGGATATCCGCCACGCCGACAGCCTGGGGATGCAGCTGGTCACGACGCTGGCCGAGCAGCTGGCCGCCAGGCTCGAAATCAAACGGGCTGGTGCGTGGACCTCATTCGAGGTTGTGTTCTGGGGGTGATACGCCAAGCCGCCAGCAACAGAACGCCGCCCAGGGCGATCAGCCAGAGCAGGGCCCAGGCCGGCATGGACAGTTTCAGGAAGGTCCAGTCGACCTGCGTGCAGTCGCCATAGCCCTGGAAGATGCGCGGCAGCGCGCGCCCCAGCGGCAGGTTGGTCAGCAGATATTGCAGGCTTGGCCCGCACGAGGACTGCTCGGGCGGGAAAAGCTGCAGGCGCACGTGCCAGGCTGCAACACCGGCGCCGGCCAGCGCCGCAACCGCGCCCAGGGCGGCACTCACGGCCGAAGCGCGGCCGGGCAGCACCGCGGCCAGCGCGGCGAACAGCGCGACCAACGTGAAGGCGTAGCGTTGCAGGATGCACAGCGGGCACGGCTCCAGGTGGTCGATGCTCTGCAGCATCAGCGCTGCTGCGATCAGGCAGGCGGCGGTCAGCGCGACGAGTGCAGCCAGCAGGCGCGGGCGATGCAGCAGGCGTGAAAAGGTCGCGGCGAACACCTTGCGGAGCATTCCTCAAGACGTTACGCGGCGCCGAATCGAAGACGGCGTCTCCCGCATCAGCGCCTGCAGTTTGTCGAAAATCTTCGGCGTGCCGCACACGATATCACCCGACTGCATGTAGTCGCCGTCGCCGTGAAGGTCCGAGATCAGCCCGCCGGCTTCGACGATCAGGAGGCTCCCGGCGGCGATGTCCCACGGCGACAGCCCGAATTCCCAGAACCCGTCCAGCCGCCCGGCCGCCACGAACGCCAGGTCGAGCGAGGCGGCGCCGGCTCTGCGCACGCCGGCCGTGCTCTTGGTCACGCGCGTGAACACTTCGACGTACTCGTCCAGGTGCTCGAGCTTGCGGAACGGAAAGCCGGTTCCGATCAGGCAGTCCTCCAAGTGGTCGCGCTTGGACACCCGCAAGCGCCGGTCGTTCAGGAACGCGCCGCGCCCGCGCGTGGCGGTGAACAGCTCGTTGCGGGTCGGGTCGTACACGACGGCCTGCGTGATGTGGCCGCGGTGCTTCAGGCCGATCGATATGGCGTATTGCGGAAAGCCGTGGATGAAGTTGGTGGTGCCGTCCAGCGGATCAACGATCCACAGGTAGTCCACGTCGCCCTCGGGCCCGCTGGCGCCGGACTCCTCGGCCAGGATCGAGTGATTCGGGTACGCTGTCTTCAATATCGCGATGATGGCCTGCTCGGCAGCCCGGTCGACCTCGGTAACGAAGTCGCTTCGCCCCTTGCTGGAGACGCGGACCAGATCGAGATCCAGGCTCGCCCGGTTGATGATGGAGCCGGCCTTGCGCGCCGCTTTCACGGCGGTGTTCAGCATCGGATGCATCGAAGGGGAAGCGCAAAGACGCGCACTATGCAAGCGCCCGATTCTATAGGTACCGGGGACCGCGACCCGGACGGGGCGGGCGTGGATCCGGTTCCGGTGCGCTTCGTGCTGGTCGAGCCGACCCACTGCGGCAACATCGGCGCTTCGGCGCGCGCGATCCGGACCATGGGCTTCGGCGGCCTGTCGGTGGTGGCGCCGCGCGATCGCGACTATCGCACCTCGGCCGACGCGGTGGCGCTGGCCGCCCATGCGACCGGCGTGCTGCAGGACTCGCGGTCTTACCCGACCGTGGTCGAAGCACTCGAAGGGGTGAGCCTGGCCTTTGCGATGACCGGCTACGCGCGTCAGTTCGGACCGCCCCACCGACTGCTGCGCGAAGCGGCGCAGCAGGCCGCGCACTGGCTGCAGCAGGACCGCGGAGCGGTGGCGTTCGTGTTCGGCACCGAGCGCAGCGGCCTGGTCAACCGCGATGTGCTGCGGTGTCACTACAGTTGCGCGATTCCGGCCGATCCACTTTCTAGCTCGCTGAACCTGGCGCAGGCGGTCCAGGTCACCGCCTACGAGATGCGCTCCGCGCTGAGCAGCCCGGGCGAGGCTCGGGCGCTGCCCGCGCCGCCCGGCGGGGCCACCGTCGAGATGATCGAGCGCTTGTTCGCCTCGTTCGAGCAGGCACTGACGGCGATCGGCTTTCTGGATCCGCACCAGCCCAAGCACTCGATGGCCCGATTGCGCAGCCTGTTGAGCCGAGCCGGCCTCAGCCCCGCCGAGGTGGACTTTTTGCAGGGCCTGTGCGCCGCCATGGTCGAGCCGAAGCGGTTACGGGCCGGCCGCAAGCGCCCTCCCACGCCAGTGGGAGGGCGCCCTGCGTAGCCGGGCTACGCCCGGCGAAGCAGGGCCGATGAAGGCCGACGGAACGCTTCACGCCAGATCGACCATCTCCACCTCGCTCCCGACCACCTGCAGATAACCACCCCGCGGCGGGTCGGTCTCGAAGTCCCAGTCCGGCAGCACCCAGCGTTCGGCCCTGCGGCCGTCCAGTTCCAGCTCATGCCGGGCCGGTCGATGCGTGTGGCCGTGGACCATCCGTGCCACGCCGGCCGATCGCAGCGCCTGCTCGATCGCCGCGGGGGTGACATCCATGATCTGGGCCGCCATCGACTGCTTGCCCGCTTCGCTGAGCCGGCGTACCTGACGCACGATGGCGCGGCGAACCGCGAGTGAGCGACCGAGGAACAGACCTCGCCAGAACGGGTCACGCGCGCGGCGGCGAAACGCCTGATACGCCCGGTCCAGCGTGCAATACGCATCGCCGTGCGACAGCAGCGTGGGCACATCCCCCAGCACGGTGTGGCACGGATCGGCCAGGAACGCGGCGCCGCTCGCGCGGGCGAAGCCCTCGCCCAGCAGCACGTCGCGGTTGCCATGCATCACGTACACCGGCGTGCCGCCGGCCGTGAGCGACCGCAGGGCACCGCTGACCGTGGCGCCGATTCCGTCTTCGGCGTCCTCGTCGCCGACCCAGGCTTCGAACAGGTCTCCCAGGATCACCAGCTCGCGGCCGCCTGAGGCGAGGCGCTCGGTCAGCCGCAAAAAGCGCTGGACGGTGCGGGGCCGATCCTGCCTCAGATGCAGATCCGAAATGAAGACCGGGTCGCGCAGCCGAACCGATGCCAGCGCGACGGCCTCGCTCACTCCGACACGACCTCGGCGCTTTCGACCACAACTTCCTGGTCGGGCACGTCCTGGTGCGCGCCCAAGCGCATCGTGGCAACGGTCTTGATCTTGTCGACCACGTCGGTGCCTTGCGTGACGCGCCCGAACACGCAATAGCCCCAGTTCTCGGTGGTGGGGGCGGTGAAATTCAGGAATTCGTTGTCGGCCACGTTGATGAAGAACTGCGCGGTGGCCGAATGCGGATCGGAGGTGCGCGCCATCGCGACCGTGTAGCGGTCGTTTTTCAGCCCGTTGTCGGCCTCGTTCTGGATCGGCCTGGAGGTGGTGGGTTTCTGCCGCATGCCGGGCTCGAAGCCGCCGCCCTGGATCATGAACCCGTTGATGACCCGATGAAACAGCGTGTTGTCGTAGTGGCCCGAACGCACGTAGCCCAGGAAGTTCTCGACCGTGCGCGGAGCGCGTTGGCGGTCGAGTTCCAGCGTGATCGATCCCATCGAGGTGTTCAGGCATACGGTTGACATGGTGGCTCCGTCTATTGCGCGATGCGCGCGGACTTGATCAGCACGGGTGTGCGCGGAACGTCGCCCCCGCCGGTCGGAACGGCGCGGATCTTGTCGACCACGTCCATGCCTTCGACCACGCGGCCGAACACGGTGTAGCCGGCCCCATCCTGGCCGGGATAGTCGAGAAAGGCGTTGTCGACCACGTTGATGAAGAACTGCGCCGTGGCCGAGTTCGGATCCGACGTGCGAGCCATCGCAACGCTGCCGCGCACGTTCTTCTGGCCGTTGTTGCTTTCGATGGGAACCGGCGGGCGCGTCGGCTTCTGGACCATGGCCGGCGTAAAACCCCCGCCCTGGATCATGAAGCCTTTTATCACGCGATGGAAGATCGTGCCGTCGTAGAAGCCGTCCTTCACGTACTGCACGAAGTTGGCCACCGTCTTGGGCGCCTTGTCGGGCAGCACCTCCACCACGATACGGCCCTCGCTCGTTTCAAACACCACGCGCACCGGCGCAGCCGCGGACGGCGCCGCGGCCGGCTCAGCGGCCAGGGCCTGGGCGCCGAAGGCCTGTACGGCAAGCCAGGCGAACACGGCGACGCACGCCAAACGCAGTTTTCGGATGGGGCTGATTTCGAGCATCATCGGTTCGTCCCTTTGAGTTGATCCTTGATTATCGGGCTGTCTTCAGTTTGGAAACGAGGTCTCGCGCCAGCGCCAGCTTGGATTTCGGCACGCTGTTGGCCGGATCGAGCTTGGAGGCGCGTTCGAACGCCGCCGCCGCCATGGCGACGTACAGATCGCCCAGATTTTCCTGCGCCGTGATGTAGTTGGGCTGCGCCGCCAGCGCCTGCCGCAGCAGCTCCTCGGCCTTCTCCAGCAGCCCCTGCGCGGCCGCCAGCACGGCCAGGTTGTTGTACGGTTCGGGCAGCTCCGGGAAATCCTGCGTCAGCTGAATCAGGGCATCGGTGGCCTCCTGCCGGCGTCCCAGGTCGATCAGCGTAATGGCCCGCAGAAAGCGCACCTGCAGGTCGCGCGGCTTGTCGGCCAGGTACGCATCGGCGCGCTTGAGCGCCTGTTCGCTCTTGCCTGCTTGCATCAGCTCCGCGATCTCGGCGGCCTCGGATCGGGGCGCGGGCACCAGCTCGGTCGACCAGGGTGACCACTGGGTCGGTTGCTGGGCCGGCGCCGGGCCGGCGAGGCCGGCAGCCAGCAGCACGGTCACAGCTGCGCCAAGAACGCGGGACATGTCATATACTCCAATTCGATTCTAACAACGCAGGTGACGCCTGCCTGCGCGCTCCCGCACGCGGGGCGAATGCCGGATGGACGCGAGTCTCCCCACGCTCCAGTGCGAATCCACAATACGCTGACCGGACGCAACGAGCTTCTCGAGCCCATCGAGCCGGGCCACGTGCGCATATACCTGTGCGGCATGACCACGTACGACTATTGCCATCTGGGCCACGCTCGCCTGATGGTGGCGTTCGATCTGGCGCAACGCTGGCTCAGGGCGCGCGGGCTGCGCGTGACGTATGTGCGCAACATCACCGACATCGACGACAAGATCATCCGACGCGCGGCCGAGCTGGGCGAGCCGATCCAGGCGCTGACCGCGCGCTTCATCGGCTACATGCGCGAGGATTTCGGGGCGCTGGGTGTGCAGGCGCCGGACCTCGAGCCGCGCGCGACCGAGTACGTGGAGCCGATGCTCGAGCTGATCGAACGACTTCAGGACAAGGGCCTGGCATACCGGGCCGAGGACGGCGACGTGAATTTCTCGGTGCGCAGCTTTCCCGCGTATGGGCGCCTGTCGCACAAGAACGTGGACGAGCTGCGTGCCGGCGAGCGCGTCGCGCTGGTCGATTCAAAGCGCGACCCGCTCGACTTCGTGCTGTGGAAACACGCTCGGCCTGACGAGCCGCAATGGCCTTCGCCGTGGGGCCCTGGCCGCCCGGGCTGGCACATCGAGTGTTCCGCGATGGCGCGGCAGACGCTGGGCCAGCCATTCGACATCCACGGCGGCGGTCCGGATCTGGTCTTCCCGCACCACGAAAACGAGATTGCACAAAGCGAGGGCGCGTTCGAGATCCCGTTCGCAAGGCTCTGGATGCACTGCGGGGCGCTGCGGGTGGGCGAGGACAAGATGTCCAAGTCGCTGGGCAATTTCCTGACGATTCGCCAGGCGCTGGCCCGATACGACTGGGAAGTGCTGCGGTTTTTCCTGGTCCGGTCGCACTATCGGAGCCAGATCGCGTTCGGCGCCGGCATGATCGAAGAGTCACGCGCGGCGCTCACGCGCCTGTACACAGCGCTGCGGGCGGCACCGGCGGTCAGCGCGCCGGTCGACTGGGACGGTCCGTACGCTCAGCGCTTCGCCGAGGCGATGGACGACGATTTCAACAGCGCGCGGGCCGTCGCGGTGCTGTTCGAGATGGCCGCCGAGCTCAATCGCAGTCCGACCCCGGCGCTGGCCGGGCAGATGCGCGCTCTGGGCGGCCTGCTCGGGCTGTTGCAGCGCGAACCGGAGGAATTCCTGAAAGGGCGGCCCGCCGGCGCCGAGCCGGGCGGGCTGGACGAGGCCGCGATCGCCGAGCGGATCGCCGCACGCACGGCCGCCAAGGCACGGCGCGACTATCCCGAGGCGGACCGGATTCGCCAGGAGCTGCTGCAGCAGGGCGTCGTGCTGGAGGACGGGGCCGGCGGCACCACATGGCGGCGCCGCTGAAAGCGCAATCGACGGCGGTGCGCCCGCCGTTCTGGCCGCACGCCAAGCGCCGGCTGGCGGCAGCCGACCCCGTGCTGGGCGCGATCATACGGCGCCATCCCCGGATCGCGCTGGCATCTCGCGGCGACGCCTTCCGGACGCTGGCGCGCTCGATCGTCGGGCAGCAGATCTCGGTCAAGGCGGCCGACTCGGTCTGGGCGCGCGTGCTGGGCGCCTGCGGCGAGATCTCGCCGCCGGCCTTGAAGCAGCGGCGCGCCGCGACGCTGCGCCGCTGCGGCCTGTCAGAGCGCAAGGTCGAATATCTGCGGGATCTTGCGGCTCATTTTGCCGAGGGTCGCGTCGATCCGGCGCGCCTGGCGCGAATGAGTGACGAGGACGTGATCGCCCGCCTGACGGACATCCGTGGGATCGGGCGCTGGACAGCCGAGATGTTTTTGATCTTTAATCTGCAGCGCCCCGATATTCTGCCGCTGGACGACCTGGGACTGCTGAAGGCGGTCGGGCGGCATTACCTGGCGGGGCGAGCGCCGGCGTACCTGATGAAGGGGGAGGGACGCCAGCAGGTGGTCGAGTTGGCCGGCCGGTGGATCCCGTACCGCAGCGTGGCCACCTGGTATTTGTGGCGCAGTCTGGACCCGGTGCCCGTCGAGTACTGAGGTATGAAAACGACATTCCTGGATTTCGAGCAGCCGATCGCGGAGCTGGAAGCCAAGATCGAGGAGCTGCGTTTCGTGCAGGACGACTCGGCGCTGGATATCTCCGAGGAGATCGCGCGGCTGCAGGCCAAGAGCCAGGCGCTGCTGAAGGACATCTACGCCAAGCTGACGCCCTGGCAGGTTTCGCAGCTGGCGCGGCACCCGCAGCGGCCGTATACGCTCGACTACGTCAGCGAGATCTTCACGGACTTTCACGAACTGCACGGCGACCGCTCGTTCTCCGACGATCTGGCGATCGTCGGGGGCCTGACGCGCTTCAACGGCCAGGCGTTGATGGTGATCGGCCATCAGAAGGGGCGCGACACCAAGGAGCGGGCGTTGCGCAACTTTGGCATGCCGCGGCCGGAAGGCTACCGCAAGGCGCTGCGGCTGATGCACCTGGCCGAGAAGTTCGGGCTGCCGGTTCTGACCTTCATCGACACGCCAGGCGCGTACCCGGGAGTGGACGCCGAGGAGCGCGGCCAGTCGGAGGCGATCGGGCGCAATCTGCTGGAGATGTCGCAGCTGAAAGTGCCCGTGATCGCCACCGTGATCGGCGAGGGCGGCTCGGGCGGAGCGCTGGCGATCGCGGTGGCCGATACGGTGCTGATGCTGCAGTACGCAACCTATTCGGTCATCTCGCCTGAGGGTTGCGCCTCGATCCTGTGGAAGAGCGCCGAGCGCGCCGCCGATGCTGCCGAGGCGCTCGGCCTGACGGCGCACCGTCTGAAGGCGCTCGGCCTGATCGATCGGATCGTGTCGGAGCCGGTCGGGGGCGCGCACCGGGATCCGAAACAGATGTCCTCATTGCTGAAGCGTGCACTGGCCGACAGCCTGCGTCAGTTTCAGGGCGTGAAGGTCAAGGACCTGCTCGCCGCTCGCCACGCCCGGCTGATGGGCTATGGCAAGTACAAGGAAACGTCGGCCGACGCCTGACCCGCTGGAGCGCTCGCTGTTGGCCGCGGTCAGCTCGGCGGTCGACGATGCACTCTCGGAGGAGGCGCCGGCACCGCGGCAGGCCCGTTCGCGTGCCCGGCCCGACGCGCCGCTGGTGGTTGCCTACAGCGGCGGGCGCGACTCCACCGCTCTGCTGAGCCTGGTGTGCGCGTTGCGCGACCAGCGCGCGCCGGGCTTTGCGCGGCCCCATGCGGTGCACGTTCATCATGGCCTGCACCGCGACGCCGACTCCTGGGTCAACCATTGCGAACAGCAGTGCGCCGCGCTGAATGCGCAACTGACCGTGCAGCGCGTCAGCGTCGAGCGCCGCGGTTCAGGGGTGGAGGCGGCCGCGCGCGATGCGCGCTACCTGGCGCTGGCACAGGCGGCACGTGGGCTCGGCGCCAGAGCCGTCCTGACCGGGCACCAGCTGGACGACCGCCTGGAGACGTTCCTGCTGCAGTGGATCCGCGGGGCCGGCCTGGACGGTCTTTCGGCGATGGCGCCGCAACGCGAGCTCGACGCGGGCGGTGCCTCGCCGATTGCGCTGCTGCGGCCGCTGCTGCACGTACCGCGCGAACGGATCGAGCGTTACATCCGGCTCAAAGAGCTGGCCTTCATCGACGATCCGGGCAATTCGGATCCGCGCTTCGACCGCAACTCGATCCGGCTGCAGGTGATGCCGCAGCTCGCGCGGCTGCGCTCCGGGTTTCGGGCAGCCGCCGAGCGCTCGATCGAATTGATCGCCGAAGGGGCCGAAGCCCTGCACTCCCTGGCGCGCGAGGACCTGCAAAGCTGCACGCGCGAGGCGCCGGCCTCGACCCTGCGGATCGACCGGCTCGCGATGCTGCCGCAGGCCCGGCGCACGCTGGTGCTGCGCGAATGGCTGGCCCAGGCGGGGCTCAAGGCGCCGCCGCGCGCGCGGCTGCTGCAGGCGCTGCAGCAGGCCATCGGCGCGGGCGCCGATGCGCGGTTGCTGATCCGGATCGGCGATCACGAATTGCGCCGCCACCACGGCTTGCTGTGTCTGAATGCGCCGCGGCCCGGAGCGCCGGGACCTCACGCGGTGCAGTGGCAAGGCGAGGCCGAGCTGGCGGTGCCGAGCTGGGGTGGTGCATTGGTGTTTACTCGCACCAGCGATGAGGGGTTCGATGCACGCTGGCTCGGCGCGGAGCCGCTGGAGCTGCGCCCGCGCACGGGCGGGGAGCGCTTCAAGCCGCACCCGACGCGTCCGTCCAAGCGTCTGAAGCAGATCTTCCAGGAAGCCCGTATTCCGGAATACGAGCGCTCGGCACTGCCGCTGGTGTGGCGCGACGGGCGCCTGATCTATGTGGCCGGGGTCGGGCCCGACGTACGGATGCTGGTGGCCGACGGAGAGCGGATCCGCATCGACTGGGTCGGTGCCGCCCGGCTGCTGCACGACTGAAGCGCGGCCGGTCGGCGTGTCGCCCCTATAATTCGTGGCGAGATCGCTTCCCGCGCACGCGCGCCGGCCCAATGGCACTGATCATTCAGAAGTACGGTGGCACGTCGGTCGGCTCGATCGAGCGCATCAAGAACGTCGCGCGGCGGATCGCCAAATGGAGCCGCGCCGGCCACCAGCTGGTGATCGTGCCGTCGGCGATGAGCGGTGAGACCAACCGGCTGATCGCGCTCGCCAAGGACATCCAGCCGGTTCCCGATCCGCGCGAGCTCGATGTGGTGGCATCCACCGGCGAGCAGGTGACGATAGGCCTGCTCGCGATGGCATTGAAGCAACTGGGCTTGAAGGCTAAGAGCTACACCGGCCACCAGGTTCGGGTGCTGACGGACAGCGCCTTCACCAAGGCGCGCATCATCGACATCGAGGAAAAGCGGATCCGCGCCGACCTGGATGCGGGCACGATCGTGCTGGTGGCCGGCTTCCAGGGCCAGGACGAGCTGGGCAACATCACGACGCTGGGGCGCGGCGGCTCGGACACCTCGGCGGTGGCGCTGGCGGCGGCGCTACGCGCGGACGAGTGCCTGATCTTCACCGACGTGGACGGCGTGTACACGACCGATCCCCGGATCGTGCCGGAAGCGCGGCGCCTGCACACGATCACGTTCGAAGAAATGCTCGAGCTGGCCAGCCTGGGATCGAAGGTGCTGCAAATTCGTTCGGTCGAGTTCGCGGGCAAGTACCGGGTGCGGCTGCGGGTGCTGTCCAGCCTCAGCGATGCGGACCAGCCGCTGGCGGTCGAAGCCGTCTCCGGCACTTTGATCACGTACGAGGAAGATACGAAGATGGAACAGGCTCTCATCTCGGGCATCGCCTTTTCGCGCGACGAGGCCAAGATCACGCTGACGCGCGTGCCGGACCGGCCCGGCATCGCCTACCAGATCCTTGGCCCGATCGCCGAGGCCAACATCGACGTGGACATGATCATCCAGAACACCAGCGTCGACGGCACCACCGACTTCTCGTTCACGGTCCATCGCAACGAGTACGCCAAGGCGATGGACGTGCTGAACACCAAGGTCAAGGGCCACGTGGGCGCGCAGGCGCTGGTGGGCGATCCGAAGATCTGCAAGGTCTCGGTGGTGGGCATCGGCATGCGCTCGCACGTCGGAATCGCCAGCCTGACCTTCCGGACGCTGTCGGAAGAGGGGATCAACATCCAGATGATTTCGACCAGCGAGATCAAGATCTCGGTAGTGGTCGAGGACAAGTACATGGAGCTGGCGGTGCGCGCGCTGCACAAGGTGTTCGGCCTGGAGCAGGCCGTTGCGTGAGGCGCTCGCGTTGACCCGCAGGGGTGCGCGATCTACACTGCCGCCGCCGCGCCTGCCGTCGCGGCCCGAATTTCCCGGAGACGTGGCCGAGTGGTCGAAGGCACTCCCCTGCTAAGGGAGCATGCGCGCAAAAACGTGCATCGACGGTTCGAATCCGTCCGTCTCCGCCAGATAATCCCTCCCAGTAAGTGCATTTGAGTAGTCGGTGAGTGGCGTAACGCATTGATATTGCACAGGAAAACGAACAGCAGTAATGTTCGTTGAGTGCAGTCAAGAAGCCACCGAATGCACGTCCATGAACGCAAATTTCGGTGAATTTGGGTCAGAACTGGGAGCGGTCGATGCCGCGTCATTCGCTCAAACCGATCCAGGTCCAAAACGCCCACATCGGTGACACGTCCGACGGCGACGGACTGTTTCTGCGCATCAAGCCCAACGCCGCGTCGTGGGTCTTCCGGTACACGTCACCGAGCGGCAGGCGCCGGGAGACTGGCCTCGGGTCGTGCAACCGGAGCAGCGTGACGACGGCCGGGGAGTCGCTCACGCAGGCGAGGGAAGCCGCCCAGGAAGCGCGAAAACTTCTGCGCGCGGGGCTCGATCCCGTCGATGAGGGGCGCGCCAGGCGCGAGCGGGCTCGGGCCGCGGAGGCGAAGGAACGAAGCGCAACGAAGGCGACGCAGGCCACGCTGCGCCGCTGCGTGCGTGCCTATCATGAGCAGCACGTCGAGCCGATCCGCACGACGAAGCACGGCGCGCAGTGGATTAACAGCATCGAGCAGCACGTCCCGCCCTCGCTGCTGGACGCACCCATCGACAGCATCAGAGCGACCGGCTTGCTGGACGCCCTCGTGCCGATCCTGCGCAAGGTGCCGGAGACGGGTTCAAGGGTCTACCAGCGCCTCGCCGCGGTCCTCGATGCGGCCGTGATCGAGGGGCTGATCGCGGTCAATCCTGCGACACCTATCCGGCGCGAGTTGCACAAGCGGGCAGGGCGGCGCGAGCGGGGGAGTTTCGCGGCGATGCCGTACCGGGACGTTCCTGGCTTCCTCACAAGACTGCGCACCGCGGACGGCACGTCGGCACGTTGCTTGGAGTTCACGATCCTGACCGCTTCGCGCACTAGCGAGGCGCTCACGGCCGAGTGGTCTGAGATTGACCTTTCGGCGCGTCTGTGGACGATTCCAGCTGCGAAAATGAAAGCGCGGGAGCAGCACTCCGTCTACCTGTCCGAGCGCGCTGTAGAGCTTCTCCGCGCACAGGAAGGGCAACACGATCGACTCGTGTTCCCTTCGACCACAGACGCGCCGATGTCGAACATGGCGCTCGCCATGTGTCTCCGTCGTCTCGGCTTCAAGACGGTCACAGTGCACGGCTTCCGCGCCGGCTTCAGCACTTGGGCGCACGAACTTGGGATCGCGCAACCCGGGGCGATCGAGGCGGCACTGGCGCACCGGGAGCAGGATCGGGTAGCCGCGAGCTACAACCGCGCCGCGTTCCTGCGCGAGCGGGCGGCCCTGATGGGTTCCTGGGGCGCGTACTGCACCGGGCAGCCGGTCACGCAAACCGATGGCACGCTAGTGACCGACGCGGCGGTGATCGCCTTCCGCGGCGCACGGCGGGCCGCGTAGTATCAGGCTCAGCCGCGCCTAGCCCGACGGGGTGAATGCCGGGTTCCCTTGCCCGGCCGGCGCGGTGCTCCTCCCAAGGACGAGCGCGAAGGGGGCGCCGAGTGGTTACCGCAGGCAAGTCGCGAACGCCGGGACGAAAGGACTCATCGCCCAAAGCCAAACCTCCGCCAACGGACGAGTACTCGTTTTGGAGCGAGATAAGCGAGGGCTTCGGTCAGACCAAGAAGTCCCGCGAAAAACGACAGCGGAAGATAACAGCTGCGGGACTCCTGGCGTTCAGGGCCGAGTGGATGAAGAAGAACAAGGTGACCTATGGTTGGAGGAGCGCCGCTGCGACAAAGTTTTGCGTCACGCGCCAGGCGACATACAAGGTCTTGCCAGCGGACAATCCGCGGGTTGCGAAAAAGTAGGAGGAACTGTCAACCTTAAACGGTTACAGTTGACCTTCTGATCGCTCGCGTGCGCCAAGATGCACTCGTCGAGAGTTGCAGGGGTGCACGATGGCGTCGGCCAAATTGCTCGTTGACGCTCTTGGGGCGGCGGATCTCCTTTCGGTCGGCGAGCGAAACTTCTATCTGCTCCTGAGGCGCTATCCCGACCTTGCCAAGCGGGCGAGGGTGGTGCTCGGCAAGCGTGCTGTGCGCTACCGCGTCGCCGTCCTGGCCGAGTTCATCGAGAGCCTCGGCCCGAGCGAGGCGCTGCCGGAACCGGAGCGGCTGATTCGCGGTCGGGAAGCGCGCCGTGAACGCCTCACTCGTACCGCCAAAGCCGCTGTCCGGTGATGCTTGGCGGAAACGGCGTCAGAACTGCACATAGGGTGCCCCGAAGCGTCCGTTGGCAGCGGGTCTATGCGGAACCCGGCTCCGTCGAACTCCAAATTATTGACTGCGCGTTTGCGCCTCCCGCCAGGTGGCCGCAGGCTCCGCAATCTCCGACTGCGCGGGCTCGTGCCGAGCAGCGGTGAGGTGTGTATCGGCGTGAACGACTGGCGCCTCGTTCGTCACACTCGCGAGGACGCGTTGGTAGTTCCGCCCGGTGAGACTCCGGCCAGGTTCGACTGGCGCCTGGTGGTCGGGCTGCCCGTGCTGCTGGCGGTGAACGAAAACGACATCGGTTTGGCCGACGAGTTGGCTGAACTCTTGGTTGCAGCTGGCTGCCGTGGCTGCGCCGCCTTGATCGTGCCAGCCATCGGCGAGCGCTACGGCTGGCGCTTGTACAGGAGCTATTTCGAGGAGGCACGCCGTGCCGCGTAATGGGAGCACGCAAGAACGCGCTGCGTTCGACCAGGCGTGCGGCAGGCGGTCGATTACCGGCCAGTGGGCAGCGGACATTAACCTGGACCATCACGGACAGTACATCGTCAAGGGACTGATTCCATCCAGCGCGCTGGTCCAGATTTACGGCGCGGCCTACTCGGGCGAGTCGGCTGCCATGCTGGACCTCGGCTGCCACGTCGCGGCCGAGATGCCATACCGTGGCAAGCGCACGCGCCACGGCCCTGTCGCCATCATTGCCCTTGAGAACCCGGCCAGCATCGAGGCACGCATCGTCGCCTGGTGCCAGCACACTGAAATTGACCGCAGCAAGCTGCGTGTCTACATCGCGCGCGGATCGCTGAACCTTCTGGACAGCGACAGCGTGGAGGCCGCGATCCGTGAGCTGGCTGAAGCAGGCGGGGAGGAAGGGTTCATCCTCGTGCTGATCGACACCCAGAGTCGCGCCACACCTGGCGCCCGTGAGAACGACGCCGAGGACATGGGTCTGATGGTCGAATCGTGCGACCTGATCCGTCACCGGCTCAACGCGACCGTGGGGCTGATTCACCACACCGGAAAGGACACGACGCAGGGTGCACGCGGGTCGAGCGTTCAGCTTGCGGCGGTCGATGTCGCCATCGAGGTCGCCGACCACCAGATGATTGTGCGCAAGCAGCGGGATGGCATTGAGGGCGAGACGATCCCCTTTGACCTCGTGCCGGTGCCGATCGGCTACGACGAGGACAACGATCCGGTCACGGCTGTTGTCGCAGTCGAGCCAGACGCCACCGTCCGCCGGCAACGTGCGACTCCGAAGCTCACTGGCTACGCCGCCACAGCCATGGTGTCGCTGCGCGAGTTGATCGCCGACAAGGGCGAAGTGCCCGGCATCTCCGCTATGCCGCCTGGGGCCAAGGCCGTGCGCGTCCAGGCATGGCGCGACGACTTCTCGCGCCGTGTGGGCGACGACAAGGACGCTGCCGCCATCGAAAAGGGGTTCTATCGTGCCAGGGAGAAGCTGGTGGGCGGCAGCGCCCCGCTGGTCGGACTCTCGAAGCCGTGGGTCTGGATGTGGTGACCGGACGTTTCAGACATCAGGCGGACATGTCCGGATCCGTCCGGTGGTCCGCGGGCGGACGGACACGGACAACCCCTAAGGGGTTGGTCCGGATGTCCGCAAGCGGGAAGTTTGTGGCGAACCGGCGACAGCGCCGTGCGGCGCACAGCAAAGGCGGGCCGGTGCCGCGTTCGCTTGGCATAGTGGTTGATCTGCAGCTACCAACGCTTGATCGGGTGGAGCTGGGTGCCGCGCTGGGTGCCTGGAAGTCCGAGTTTGCTGCCGCGTCGCTCGCGGGCCGCTTCGTGGTGATCGCCGGCTGCCCCGGCGTGCCGGGCTGTCTTGCGATGGGGCTGGCGGACGAGGCGAACCTGGAGGCTGCGTTCGTCGGCGTCAACGAGACGATGGGGGAGCGGTATCACGCCGATGGGTTGGGTGTGACCGCTTGGGTTTTCCTGGTCGAGACGCCGGTCGAGAACAGGCTGCGCAACGCCGTGGCAGGGCAGATGGTGCTGTAATGAACGTTCTGGAACGCGATCATTTGGCAAGATTGGAGTCGAACCGTTCTGACCGATTGATGCCGCTTGAAACTGCACAGATCGGGAGCCGCCCATGTCAAGCCGCGTGATTCGCGACAGCCTGCGAACCTCGGAAGCCGTCGATAACCTCCGTGACGCGACGTTCCGGCTTTACATTTATCTGTTCCTGGCAGCAGATGACTTCGGCCTGATCGAAGCCGATTACGGCGCGATCCGCGACGCCGCGCCAATGCGCGCCTGGGGCCGTGAGGACGTGACGAAGATGATGGCCGAGCTGACCGAGGCTGACCTGCTCATGCCGTACCACGCGGACGGCCACGCCTACGCCGCGATCAACCATTGGCGGTCCTACGTCAACTCCACCAGGCCAAAGCACCCCGTCCCGGCCTTTGGCATGGGGCACTGTCACAGGCCGCTCGGGTACAAGAACGCGGCCACACGTAACGCGGCTGCCTTGATACTCGGGCTCCTGCCACAGGCGAGCGGGTTGCCAGTGGTGCACCGACAGGCCGCTGGTGGTCCACTGGTGAAAGAACAGGTAGGTGTAAAGAGCGAAGAGAAAAGAGTGGAGCAGTCGCTGAGCACCCCCGATAGCCCACCACCCGCCGCGCTGCCCGTGGCGTCGCGCCTGCCGCGGGACTGGCAATTGCCGGAACAGTGGCTCACCTGGGCGGTTCGATTCACAGCTGACCAGAGGCACTCCGTGACGCCTGCCGCGGTCGTCGCGCTCTCTCGCGAGTTTGCCGACCACTGGCGCGCGAAGCCAGGCAAGGACGGGGCCAAAGCCGATTGGGCCGGAGCCTGGCGAACATGGGTCCGCAATAACTTCGCCAAGCTCGTCGGATCCTCCAGGCCGACCGATGACACCCAGGCACGCATCGCCCGCGGCATCTGATTGCACGGCGCATTTGCCGGATCGCCCGTAACGCCACGATCGTTGCCGCGGATGGCCCGCAGTTGCCAGTTCGGTCGTTCGGCGAATGTGGCGTGATCTGGTGAGCGCAGCGAGTGCCTGCGACCGTTCATACACCCGACCAATCGCCCCCACCGCAAGCTTGTAGGCTTAGCGCACCGGGGTGTGATACCGCTGTGGGCCGAGCACGCGGATCAACTTGAACGCTTGGACATCGCCGGCTGAAACGGTTTACGTAACGCCACTTTCACGCAGTCGTCGCATTGCGACCAGGACGACCAGTGGACAGCGGGCCAGTTCCCGATGCGCAGGGGTCCCATCCGCGCCGCCGGCAAGATCTCGAAATCGCCACAACGAATCGCCCTCCACCCCACCCACTCTCGACCATGCAAGCACCGCAACCGATCCCTGTTCCAAACTCGGCGCATGATTTTTTTTGAGGGGAGTGGCGGCGAGTTCTCCGAGAGGTATGACATCGATACCGAGCACTATCGAGGAACGGGCAGCGCCGGTCCGAGTGTCTCAATCAAATCCCGGCAGTTGAAGGGCAGCCTCGACGCCGATCGCCTTGGATCGGTAAACCGAGCACGCTTCGGTCGCGCCGTACCCTCAGCTTCACATCGTCAGCCGAGTTCCCGAAATACGCGACACGGGTTTGCGAAAGACAGCACGTGCCAGCACCTATGATCGTGGATACCCAGCATCCGCAAATTTCTGGAAATAACTCTCTGGCGTAAGGAAGGGTTAGGCCTGGCCCGCCTGAGATCCCAGAGCCTTCCCGATCTGGGCAGCAGGACCATGCCATCACCGGCTTGCTAACGACGCCGGCAAGTTACGACGGGATCCGCGTCTTTGCGGATGCTCTTGGCTTATCCGAGTAATTGGCAGGAGCCAGTCGATGCCAGACCACACTTCTTACCCTCGATCACATGGAAAGCTCGGCCCGCGCAGTGAAACTCTGTAGCCCATCCTCTGGGTCGTTGAAATGACCCTGCGCGTCAGGCAGGATCGGGATCGGATTACCCTCTGCATCGATTCGGTACATCGTTACACGGAGACCTTGGATCCTGGCGTCAAACGTCCAACTCTGGTGAACTCTGTTCGGTTCCGAAGTTGTCGGTATTTCTGCAACTAAAGACAACTGATCATACTTTTTAGCGGGGACGTGAAAGATTATTGTGCGGGTAGCACTCTCCCCGGGCTTGAGCGAGTAGTCACCGAACAACCTGCCTGCAGCGACCACCTCGAAAAACTTGACTTGCTCGCCTTGCTCCGCATAGTGATCGGGGGACCCAAGAGCCGCATTCACATCCGCCGCAAACAATGTACTGTCGCGCGGAGAGATCTTCTTTCCAAGCGCCAGCCAAACGTTTGGAAGTAAGAAGGCCTCTTTGGAACTCGGATTCGTAGCTGTAATCTTCATCTCCACCGGAACGAGTGAGCTGGCTTTTTCCGATCCCGGTCCCTCCGGTCTTATTTTCTGCAGTTGAGCGTTAAGAGTTAGATTAACCGGCGCGGCCTTCGGAAGCCAAATCTCCTTAAACACGAAAGTGTAGAGACCCCACCCAGCAGCCACGAAAATGGCGACTGTCTGCACCCAGTTCTGAAAATCTCGAGGGAAGAAGTGCTTCGCCGGATCCGGAGTGACGACGTAACCGCCTTGGCTACGTCGAAACAGGTTCTCGATCGCCTGCTTCTTCGTTGCGGCGCCAAATTTCAGTTTCATCCTCTTTCCCTTACGCGTGATCTACACTCCGCGCCCGCTCATAGCGCCAGCCTGCCGCAAGCCAGAGCCGTTGGCAATCCGGCGTTGGTGTCCTGGACGGCAGCGCCGCATCGCGGTACGCTGTTCCAGCAAGGTAGCACTCGCCGCTCCGGCTTGAGTCCCTTCACGTAGGAGGTGACTCATGGTCACGTTCTGCAAGCAATGCCATCACGTTGTTGAAATCCCGTCTGATCGCCCGCCGTTTTCGATCTGGCAAGCGCGCTGTTCGCACTGCGGGCAAGCCGCATCGGGTGTTGTCATGCTGCCGGACGACCGGGTCGCCAGACCGACGGGCCGACGGGCGTTCCCGTGGCTCCCGGAGTTCCCGCCAGCGAGGTAGCGCGCAAGCGTCCCATGGCATGTCTCGCAGCCATTTTCACGTCCGCCGGATTCATGGATGGCGTCAAGACGGCCATCGCATCGCTGACCGGCGCTGGGATCGCGTTCTCCTTCGCGCTGTACCGGGATCACCTGCTGCAGAGGCGGGATCGGATAGCGGCGGGCAACATGGCGGTGATCACGTTGATGCGACAGACCAATCACTACCTCGCAGCCGCCGCGATGATCCGTGAGCACCGTGATTGGTTGCTCTCGCAGCAGCCGACTTCGCCGCTCTGGATGCACATCAAGCCGATGCACTTCGATTACTCCGACGCACTGCGCTTCAAGATGGATTCCTTGGTGTTCCTGCTGGAGAGATCCGAGGGTGCTGCGATCATTCAGGCGCTATTGTCGGTCGAGATGCACTACCACGACCTGTTCGGCATGTTGAAGGTACACGCCACCATCAGCGAGGCTCTCCAGCTGAAACTCTCCGACGCGAACATCGACATGCGGCAGCGAGTCCCGGTGACGGACCTGGAGCGGGTCGCCGGATTCCAGATCATCGCCAAGGCCAACTCCTTCGTGCATGGGATCTTCGAATGTATCGACCGGGATGAAGCTGCGTTTCGCGAAGCCTGCGACCAACTACCACGGGCGCTGCGCGGAATGTTCGGCAGGAAGGCGGTCATTGGGATCGCGGTGCCCGACACAGCGACGTTTCGAGCCGAGGCAGTCCAGTCGGTGCGGGGCTCGGTCGCCGCCGTAGCTGGCGCTGCCCCAACGACGTCGAGCAACCGGTGGGACGCGTGAAGCCGACGCATCCAGAGGAATCTTATATTAACGTCGCGAAGTACCTTCCCGGAGGATTCATGCGCCCCGTGTGCGGAAAATACGATGCGGTCATTCTGGCCGCCAAGGACGATCCGGCGGTGTTGCAGCAATTGCGGAGTGCCGCGGAAGAGGGAAATGGCGACGCCCAAGCTGCTCTGGGAACAGCGTACGAATTTGGTCTCGGTGTCGCAAAGGACCACGTGCTGGCAATGCAATGGTTCCGCAAAGCGGCTGAACAGGGAAACGCTTCTGCGCAGGACGTGATTGGCTTAGCCTACTATAACGGCGAGCCAGGGATGGTGCAGGACTACGCTGAGGCGGCGCGTTGGCACCGCAAGGCCGCTGAGCAAGGCGACGCTTTCGCACAGGTACATCTCGGGTTCCTGTGCAGCGCGGGGTTAGGGATTCAGAAGGATGATGCGCAAGCAGTGCAGTGGTACCGCAAAGCTGCCGAGCAAGGTCATTCGGCAGGGCAGTTCAATCTTGCGGCAATGTACTTTCAAGGGTTAGGCGTTCCCCAAGACTACTCAGAAGCCTTCCTTTGGTATCGTAAATCCGCAGAGCAGGGGTATGCCAGTGCCTCCTTCCACTTGGGCTGGATGTACTCGAACGGATTTGGCGTTCCGAAGAACAACACAGAGGCTGCGGAATGGTTTCGCAAGGCGGCGGAGCAAGACGTAAATGAGGATGCGAACCTACAGTTTCGCCTTGGCTGGTTGTATGAAACAGGGTGGGTTGTTTCAAAGGACGATGCGCAAGCCGCTCAGTGGTACCGCAAAGCTGCTGACCTCGGAAACACTCAAGCGCAGAACAAGCTCGCCGCGCTGTTGGGTACCCCGAGAGATCACACTCAGGCTACACACTGGTACGCGAAGCTGCTGAGCAAGGCGATGCACTGGTTGAACTGAACCAGCCAGTCAGGAGTACGTGACGCCGACATCACCTCGCGTCAACGCACTCCGCGAATGTTTTGGGGATGTCGACGAGTTGGCGGTAGAGCCTTTCGACGAGCGCATCGCGAAGATTGTATTCCTCGTGAGGTCGACCACGTAGTGCCGTTCTCCAAGGGTGGCGCGACAGCCCTGGAATCGTGCGAAGGGGGCCAAGTACGTCGCGCCGGGGCGACCCTTTCACCAAGCTCTGCGAGCGGCCTACGCCTCGGTCAAGTGATCGGTCACGATCGGCCGCGCGATGGCGATCCGTTCCGCGCGGCTGCGGCCGCGGAGGTCGCCGAACAAACGCCGAGCTTCAGTGACGACGAGACCGTCCTCTCCCTCGTCGATCCATGACCAAAACCAAAGCTGAAATAGCGATTCCTCCATCTCCATCGGCCCAAGCACCGACGCGTCCATGGTCGCCATAAAAATGATTCCATCAGTCTCGATCGGATAGATCGTGCGCTCGCCCTCTGGGTCGCTCTTGGCGTGCTTGAGGAAGTTAGCAACAGCATGCTTGATGTCGAAGTACTGCTTGCCCGTCAGCCCAGTGGCCTTGCGCGCGAGATCATCCCACGACTTGCCAGGGGCATTCGCGGCGACGAGGTTCGCGAGCACCTCTCCCGCCGCAGCAGCCAGGGTGTGAATACAGCATGGGTCGCCGGCCTCGAACGTGAGTCGGATCGCCAGCCGAAGCTGTCGTCGTGCCGCGTCGAGCTTCGTAACATGCAGGCCAGCCTCGTCGTCTGGGTGGATCGTCGTTTTCCCCATGGTCGCATGATGCCACTTCGAGTCTGGACCGCCGGAACGAAGGTTCTCGGGGCGGGGGCGGTGAATTTACGTCAGAATTTCACCACGCTGGCTCAGAACCCAGTGTCGGCGGGGCTTGACGGGGAGTCCGTCTCCGCCAGCGTGCAAGTGCGCATGAGTGGCGAGTCAGTGCAATAAGCCGCTGATTTGCAAACGGAACTCGACGAAATTAACGTCGAGTCGGTGCCGCCGAAATGACGCTCGCTGCCTATGAACGGGGTCGATTTTCGGGGGTACGGCGGGGGCACGGGTTCGATGCACGTAGCGGACTCGAAGCGTGGATGCAGATCGCATTCAAACTCGCGCGATTTCGGTTTCGGTCGCGGACTCCGGGCGAACACGACCCCAAGCGATCGGACGAGTTGACGACGAGCGGACATCGAGGACAGTCAACATCGGCCGCGAGAATTATTGCGTCGGCCACAGCCCTGCGGGGGCCAACATTTGCAGCTGTTCCAGAAAGTGCTGGCGTCCGGATGCAAAGAACCACACCACAAATCGCCGGCGGCCTCGGAAGAGCAGCAGGAGTGACCCATTCCTCCTATCGAGCCACTGAATCGCTTCGAGCTGGGGCATCGAATAAGCGCGCCTCGGAAGCGGCCACCAGGTGTGTTCAAGGCAATCGACAGTCAAGACGGACTTTGCTCGGAGAAGAATGATGGCCAATACGCAGAATGACGCTGCTATCGCTGCGTAGATACCCAACAAAATGTCCAGCCCGGGCATACTGCTATCGAAGAGATTCGTCACCGAAAGGCATGCCGCGAGGAAGCAATAGACGGCAACCCGAGCATATCCGAGTGCGGGGCGACCGCCGGCGTCGGTAATCTTGCGAGGTTTGGGCAAATAAAAGAAGGCCAAACCCGCCACCACCACCAGCAATTTTGGCAAAAGCATCGCGGTCTATGACAGCCGGTCGCCAGATTCGATTGCCGGCTCGTCCCCGCCGTCGTCCTCCGCTTTCACGCGTGGATCGCGCGTTCTGCCCCCTTAGCGCCTCGATGATGGTGGATATTTGGTTCCCTGTTACTCATCTCTGCCCCGTGGGGTCCATAGGTAGCCGTGAATCTCCCCGGAAGAATCAACGTAGGATCCTGTAATTGCTTCCCCCGGGTTGATAGAGCGGTCCTCTACAGAGGCAGCGTAGCTCGCGAAAACGCCGTCGGGAGACCTCAAGAAGCCGAAAAAGCCACCGCTGGTGCTGAAGTAGCTTCCAGAGATGGCACCCTCAGGGTTGATGGCTTCAGCCCCGCTGACCGCAGCACCTGGAAAATCAATTGTCGTGAAAGTGCCGTCGGGAGACCGCATAAAACCGTGAAAGTCTTGGCAACCGGAGTCGTAATAAGTTCCCACGATAAAGCCCGCGGGGTTGATTCCCTGGGCAAAAGTGCCATTTCCCGTATGGCAAACGTCAGGAGCATCGAATGTCGTAAGGGTGCCGTCAGGGTCCCGCACGAAGCTATGTACAAGACTATGTGCATCAAAGTAGTACCCTGTGATTGCACCTGCAGAGTTGATGATGCCGGACAGATTTTGGATAACAGATCCGGGCAGATCGAATGTAGTGAAGGTGCCGTCGGGAGCCCTCAAGAAGCCATAATTGTGGACGAAGTTGGCGTCATACCAGACCCCTGTGATGGTTCCCGACGCATTGATGCCGAAGACCGCCGTGTACGCAGCGCCCGGAACGTCGAACGCTGTCAGGGTTCCACGCTTGTGCCGCAGGAACCCGTGGCACGTGACGGCATCACAGTAGTATCCAGTGACCTGCCCAGCCGGGTCGATGCCATAGGGGTACGTACCGCCGACGGCGCTTGGAGCATCGAAGGTTGTGATAATGCCCCCCGGAGCCCGCAGGAAGCCGTGGCACGTGACAACGTCACAGTAGTATCCCGTGATTTCTCCCGCCGGGTTGATGCCGTAAGGGTACGTACCGCCGACGGCGCCCGGAGCATCGAACGTGGCGAGGGTTCCGGCCTTCGCCAAACCGCAAAACAGGAATGCTGCGATTGCTGTGATTGAACGTCCCATGTGTCCCCCCGCATAAAGGTTGTTCAAGAAAGCGAGCACAACAAATGACCGAACAGTCGATCTGTCTCGTCGTCGCCACCCGGTCCTTCCTACGCGATGAGCGCCTCTCTGCCGGAGAGATCGACAGCCGCGTCGTCTGGCATTCGGCCGCGGGTCCGAGTCAATAAGGATGACGATCAGTGCATGTCGCGTGTTCATGCCGGAGTCTCGGATTCGGCACCCTTCCAGATAGGACGTGTAAACGCGGCCATCCCGGACATCTCGCTCACCAAACACGCTGGCGGAGCTAGAGCGAATACGGGTTGATGTGCGAGATGAGAAACAGGGTCACCCCCGATTCCGACCAGCAACAGTGTTGTGCGCGTCCAACTGATTCCTCGTATTTCGATGCGCTCGATGTCTTTGAGCGGTATGCGCTGCTCGCCACTGACCAGTGCATCGGTCTCGACCGCCGTCACTCGAAGTTCCGGGCGCCGCCCGTCCTGCAGCCAGACCCGTGCGCGATCGCCCGGTGCGACGTTTGCGCTGAGGGGCTGGCCGCCGCGAAGAGCGACCGGGCGCATCGTGTGGCAGCCTGACAACGAGGTGACGACGCGCACAATCCAGATGACGACGGGACGGACGTTCATACCTGACCTTCTTCTCCTTAGGAGGATGGCGCCACGCTCGAATACGCTGAGGGCCGGAGCCTGACGCATCTGATCCTCCTACTCGATGGCCGCTTCGACAATGTGCGCAAGAAGCTGGTGGCCGGACTGGCTGGCATGTTTGTCGCATAGATTCTGGTTTTGCGGACTCGCGTTGAGCAGCCCCGTCACGCACGTCCTTCCTCCGGCAAAGGGGTTCGATGCGGCGTGCTGGAATGCCGAAAAGCCATCGGCGACCCTTGCGCCGTGGACGCTGGCCACGGCTGCCACGGTCTGATTCAGCGCGGCCGTGGCTTCAGTGACCAGCGCATCGGTGTAGTCCGGCGAGTAGTAGCTGACGACGATCAGTGGCCCGCTGAAGCCGGTCGCACGCAAGCCACGCAGGATCGTGTCCATGTTCGAGCTCACACCCGCCAGGACCGGCGCGAGGCCCGATTGAATGCACGTGGTCGGGTCGGGGGAACTGGCGCAAGCGTCCTGCAACAGGATCAGGTCATTGGCTCCGAGGGCAATAGTCACCAGGCGCGTTTCCGGATGGGTCTGGAGGAACGTGGTCGCGAATGCGAGCTGGGTTCCCGTATATGCGACGTGCAGCGGCGCACTGGCTCGGAAGGATCTGCAGCCCTCGTCGGCAACGCTCGCCGATATGAAGCTGCCGCTCGTTTCCCCGGGGCACGCGGAATTCACGGTCTTCAGGTGCAGCGCAGCTCCAACGTAGGCGGGGTAGCCGAGGAAATTTTTGGCATTGAGGTACTCGAAACCAGCCTGCGTGATGAAACCGAAAGCAAGGCTGTCACCAAGGGCGAGGTAGGGAAGAGCTTCCTCTGGCGCGGCGCCGTTGTCTGATGCGAACGTTGCCGCCCCCGCCATCAGCAGCCCGACTGCTGCGACGCCCAGCTCGATAGCACGCTTTACGTCAAGTGCCTTCATTGCATTCTCCTCATCCTGCGCGCTCGCCTCTGCCGGCGGCCGCGGCGCGCACGCACCGCCGTCGGATTCGGATAAAAGTTCGCTGCCCTTCAATCCCGCCATAGCTACTTGCAGGCTTGTCGAAACCCAACGCCAAGACACGCTGTGGCGGACAAACGCGAAATCTGACCGACGGAATGACGCCAATCGAGCTGCGATCTGATCCGGCGTCCACTTCCTGGGGCGTGGCGCATGACTTGTCCCCGGATTTGAATCAATCGTCGCTTCGCCTACGTTGCAAACGGCGCGCAGACCCATAGGAGCAGACCCGCTGCATGCTTTTCCAGACACCTCCCAAGACACGGATCCACGCCGAAACCGGCCACTTCCCGGTTTTCGCAGCTTTTCGAGCCCCCAGCGCGCGGGCGAACGGGTGTGCACCCCGGAACTGGCTTAACCGGACCGTCTTGCCAACCCGCACTTACCGCAGTTCAATGAGGCCGGTTGGGACAAGATCGTTGGGGGCGTTCGGGGTGACCCAAATCACGCAGCTGCTGCAACGGATGCACGCCGGCGAGCCCGCAGCGCGCGATGCCCTCTTTTCCGCGGCGTACCGGGAACTGCAGCGCCTGGCTCATGCCCGGCTGCGCGACGGCGGCCGCAACACCGTGCTGGAGACGACCTCGCTGGTGCATGAGAGTTACCTACGGTTCGTCAGCGCCGGGGAGTTGCGCGCTGAGGACCGCAGGAGCTTTTTCGCCTACGCCTCGCAGGTGATGCGCTCGGTGATCCTGAACAGCGTGCGGGAGAGGGCGGCTCAGCGGCGCGGTGGCGATGTACCGCAGCTGACGCTACACACGGAGTCAGCCGCCGACGTGGGCACCGACGAAGCCTCGATCTTGAAAATGCACGACGCGCTACTCCAGCTCGAGCAAGTCGACCGGCGCTTGGCGCGGGTGGTGGAGATGCGCTACTTCGGGGGCTATAGTGAAGCGGAGATCGCCGAGGCGCTGGGGGTGGCAGAGCGCACGGTGCGGCGCGACTGGGAGAAGGCGCGGCTAATCCTGCTGGAGGCGCTTAAATAGGATGGCCGGTTCGGACATCAGATCGTGTCCTTAGGATGAGACGGCTACGGGTAGGCAATGGCGTTGTCGACCGCTCAGATGGCCCGCATGAGCCGGCTGCTCGACGAGGCGCTGGAACTGGACGAGGCTGGGCGGCGGCGCTGGCTCGAGGCGCTGGGCGAGCAAGACCGGGACCTGGAGAGCGCGCTGCGGGCCGCATTGCTGCCGCGCGACCAACCCACCTTGGCAACGCTCCCGAAGCTGCCAGCGGACCTATCGGTCGAGCCATCCTTACGGGCCGGGGCGCGCGTTGGGCCATACGAGCTGGTGCGGCCGGTGGGCAAAGGCGGCATGGCGCAGGTGTGGCTCGCCAAACGAGCCGACGGGGCCTACGAGCGCGAGGTGGCGCTGAAGCTTCCCGTGGCTTTCCACCTGCGCGGGGATTTGGCCAAGCGCTTTGCCCGCGAGCGCGACATCCTGGCGGGGCTGGAGCATCCTGGGATCGCCCGCTTCTACGACGCTGGCGTCGGCTCCGACGGGCTGCCTTATTTCGCGATGGAGTACGTGCCGGGGAAGCCACTGACGGCTTGGTGCGACGCCGCAAGGCTGGGGATTGCGGAAAGGCTGAAGCTCTTTCTGGAAGTGCTGGAGGCGGTGCAGTTCGCTCACGAGCGCGGAGTGCTGCACCGGGACATCAAGCCCTCAAACGTCCTGGTGACCGAATCGGGACAGCCGAGGCTGCTGGACTTCGGCGTGGCGCGTATGTTCCAGCAAACCGACATGGCGCTGACGATGGAGTACGGGCGGGCGCTCACACCGGAATACGCCAGTCCCGAGCAAATGCGTGAAGCGGAGACGGGCCCGGTCAGTGATGTCTACTCGCTCGGCATCCTGCTCTACCACTTGCTGTGCGGAGAGCTGCCCTACCGGCTGGAAGGCGGCAAGCTGCCGACCGAGCTTCCCGCCGTGGAGAGGCCCAGCACGCGGGCCAATGCCCAAGCCGCATCCTCGCGGATGCAGACACCGCCACGCCTTGCGCTTGCCCTACGCGGGGACCTGGACGCGATCGTAATGAAAGCGCTGGCTCCGGAGCCCGGCCGGCGCTACGAGTCGGCCCAAGCCCTGGCGCAGGACATCAGGCGCAATCTGGAGCGCCGGCCCGTGCTGGCGCGCCCCGCGACCCTTCCGTACCGGACGGGCAAATTCTTCCTCCGGAATCGCGCCGCAACAGTAGCCGGCGCGCTGGGCCTTACCGTCGCCGCGCTAAGCCTGAGCCATGCATACACGGTGCCGGAGCGTCGCACCTCTCCAGGTCTGGTCGTGAGTGACAAGTCGATCGCGGTGCTGCCGTTCATCGACATGAGCGAGCACCACGATCAAGAGTACTTTTCCGACGGGTTGTCAGAGGAGCTGATTGACCGGCTATCGCATAGTCCGGAACTCAGAGTGATCGCTCGGACGTCATCGTTCTCCTTCAAGCACAAGCGGACGACGATAGAGCAGATCGCCAAGGCACTGAACGTGAGCCATCTGTTAGAAGGCAGTGTGCGCAAGTCAGGCACCACGATGCGCGTTACGGCTGAGTTAGTCCGCGCCAGCGACGGTACGAACCTCTGGTCGCAAACCTATGATCGCACCGTCGAGGACGTCTTCAGGGTGCAGGATGAAATAGCAGGCGCGGTCTCCTCCGCCCTGGAGATCACTATGAACTCCGAGAGCGGGGAAGGAAAGACTCACAGGCCGACCTCGAGGGCGCATGAGATGCTGCTGTTAGGTGACCTTCTGTGGTACAGATATCGCGTGGAGGATTCGCCGGCCGCCCATTTGTATTACCTCAAAGCAGTCGAGGCGGATCCCAACTACGCGCTCGCCTGGGCGCGCCTCGGAAAGTCCTATGCTTTCAACGAGTCCATAACCTTGACTTACCCAGAGAGGCTGCACGAGGCAAAGAAAGCGCTGGCTGAAGGGCTGCGACTCGATCGCCAACTGGTCTCTGCGCACTGGACCCTAGCCAACATTTACATCTACTACGAATGGGACTGGGCTGCGGCGCAGGCCGAAATAGAGTCTATGCACAAGCTCGAGCCGAGCAATCAGTTCGAGTTGCCCGAGACAGTGGCTTCCCTTGCGCAGGTTCTTGGACGGACCGATGAGGCAATCAGTGCTTTTCGCGAAGTCCTTGCAAGGCATCCGTTTGAGCCTAACCGCTATTCGGACCTCGCTTCCGTGCTGTACCAGGCAGGACAATTCCCGGGTGCCGTTGAACAACAACGCCAGGCCATTCAACTTAATCCCCGTGGATCTTGGAATTACGGCTTCCTTGGCCTTTACTTACTGTATGCGGGTAAGCCGCAGGAGGCTCTTGAAGCGATGCAAACAGAGGGCGATGAAGCTACGAGGCTCGCCTGGCTTGCACTGCCGTACTGGAAACTCGGACGCCGCCAAGAATCCGATGCCGCCATGCTTGTAGCCGAAGAGAAACTCTGCGACAAAGCGCCGTTCGCTCTTGCGATGGCGCGCGCGTACCGAGGCGACGTGGATGCGGCGTTCAAATGGCTCGAGCGCGCGTATCGCCAGCACGATCCACTCCTGGCGAATTATGTGAAGCTGGAGCCCACTCTGCTCGATCTTCATTCCGACCCGCGCTTTGATGCTTTGCTAGCGCATATGAAACTACCAACAACGTAAAGTGCGCCCGGAGGTGAACGTCACAAACAACGTGACGGTCGCGCCGCAGGTGAATCCACCTCGAGGACCGCGGTCAATCGAGTGTCCGCCGCCCCCAGCAAGGTGCTAGACGAAGGGCGCCCATCGTGCCCGTCCTGCAGTTCTCGCGTTTTCTGAGCGGAGCGGTTGGTGACGAAAATGGCGGCTCACAATCCGCCTAACCCCTAACCCACGGAACCGCCGGTGCAGGTGCCTCTGCTGCGCGGGCGTGGCTCACGCTTTCACGCTTTTCGCCGGCCACGTGATTGATCTCTCGGGGGTAGCTCCACAACGTGCCATGCACGTACATGCACCGACGTGCACTGGCCGGCACGGACGGCTCGATAGCCCTCGGGGGAAAGTGCATCCGGGTGCACGCGGCCGGCCCAGCGCCGGGGGAAAAACGGGGGAAAGAGCGCGTACAGCCCGGAGAACGAGCACCGGCGCGGGGTATTGACTCGTCCGTCTCCGCCAAATTAAAAGGGCCCCGTTGGGGCCCTTTTAATTTGCCCTCCGAAGCTGCGAAGCAGCGAAGGAGGGCTGTACGCTCCCGGGCGCGATGAATCTCCAGAATAAGCCAGCCGGAAGATCCACATCCCGGACGACATCAACACATCTACCCTGTTGGGGTGCACTACGTCTACCTGCTGACAAGCTCCCGCAGCCCAAGCCGACGCTACGTCGGCCTCACAGCAAACCTGAAGCAACGCCTAACCGAGCACAACTCCGGCAAGCTACCGCACACCGCGCAGTTCAAACCCTGGCACCTCATCACCTATGTCGCCTTCTCCGACAAACAAAAGGCAGCCAAATTCGAGCGCTATCTCAAATCCGGCTCCGGCCACGCCTTCGCGAACCGGCGTCTGTGGTAGAGGGTCACACATTGGCGATGCGCAGCCTCCGGCTTGTGAACTACAGTTGACAGCAGGCAGCGCGTAATCTATAGTTCACAGCATGCCAGAAATTCGGCAGGCAGCTCGATACCGAGAATGGTTCGAAGCTCTGCGTGATCGTCAGGAGAAAGCTCGAATCGTCGCGCGCGTCCGCCGTTTGCAGGAAGGAAATCCCGGACAGCACAGGCAGCTTGCCGGAGGTGTGTTGGAGCTCAAGATCGACTTCGGGCCCGGATACAGCGTCTACTGCACGCGCCGCGGCGACACCTTCATCGTGCTGCTGGTTGGCGGGGATAAGTCATCGCAAAGCGACGACATCGCCACTGCGCAAGCCATGGCAAAGGAGATTTAAGAATGGCGCTCGAAACTACACCGTGGAACGTGCAAGATCATCTCCAGACCCCAGAGGAATGTGCACTGTACCTGGAGGCCGTGTTCGCGGAGGCGGGCGACGATCCAACGTTCGTCGCGAAGGCGATCGGTGACGTTGCACGGGCGCGTGGGATGTCGCAAATAGCCCGTGACGCGGGCATCACCCGGGAGGGCCTTTACAAGGCGCTTTCAGAAGAGGGAAACCCGAGCTTTGGAACCGTGCTCAAGGTGCTCTCTGCTCTCGGCCTCCGTTTGCATGTCGAACTCGCCGAGTGAGTCTTCGTAGATCACAACCAGGTTCGCGCTCCCCTACGAGATGTACGTAATGCGTCCACGCCTAGCGGTAAGTTCGACCAAATGATCCGGAGCCAAGAGAAGTCGCAATGCAAGCGGCTGGGTAACACAGGCGCACTCCGGAAGATGTCGAGGACCGCTGGCTCGTTTAGAGCGATCAAACTTCGCCTTTCGGCAGGGGTCTTGGCGGGTCAGCTCCTGTGCACGGCCGTTGCCGCCGCAGAGCCAAATGCCGCAGCGACGAATGTTGCCGTTGGGCCGCAGTACGACACCACGCACGTGTATGTTGCACCTGAAGACTTCGACCGCTTTGTCGCAAGCTTCATCGCTGCCTTCGGGGGAAGCAAATCGCAACAGGGCGACTTTCAAGTCACGCCGACGCCGAGCAATACGCTGTCCCAACTCGTCTTCACGCCAGTCGGAACGCTGTCCGTCTTTGGCTTCAAAACGCCCATCCCGTACCCCTTCGGGCTGGAGCGGACCGGCTATCTGGTGACCGACATGGACGCCGCCGTGCAGCAAGCGGTCGCGCAGGGCGCCGACGTCAAGGTCGCGATCTTTCCCGATGCCATCGGCCGCGACGCGATCATTGAATGGCCGGGCGGCGTCCACATGCAGTTGTATTGGCACACCAAGGCTCCCGACCATGCGGCGTTAAAGACGGTTCCCGAAAATCGCGTCTACATCTCCGCCGAGAGAGCGGACGCGTTCATCCGCGGGTTTGTGGCGTTCTCCCGGGGCCGGATCACCTCAGACGAACCGCATGCCCCGGGGATCGAGATCGGCCGTGCCGGCGATTCGTACAGGCGAGTGCGCATCGACTCCGGCTTCGGGCGCCTCGCAGTACTGGTGACCGACGGCCACCTGCCGTGGCCCTACGGACGTGAGCTGACGGGCTACGAGGTTTCGGATCTGGGCGACACACTGGCCAAGGCAAAAGCGGCCGGGGCAAGCATTCTGGTGGAGCCGTACGAGACCTCAGACCGACGCGCCACGATAGTGCAGTTTCCCGGCGGCTACATCGCCGAGATCCACGCGCCCAAGCCCCCTCAGCTTAAGTGAGCCCTCTCTAATCGGCCACTCCATCCGCGTTATATCCACGCTCCGCGGCTTCGGCTCACAAAGGTCATCGATTTCCGCAACTGACGGGAGTACCGTCTGGTGCACACCGCGGCCGTGCACGGCTGTAAGAACAAGGGCCCTGGTTCAACAAGGAGACGAAACATGGCTGGACGTATTGATTCTTCCCGCCGGCCGATCGCCTGCCGCTGCCTGCGTGAGACGATCATTCGCCCTGCGACGCTTGGGTCTATTGCTGCGGCGATCAGTCTGATTGTCGCTCCCGGCGCCCAGGCACGAATCACCCAGGTCGACGTCACGACCAGCGAGTCGCCGACCTTTGGCGGCTATTCGTGGCAGGGTGTGGGGCAGTACGAGAAGATCGCGGGCGTGGCCTACGGCGAGGTCGATCCGAGCGACCCGAGAAACGCGCTGATCACCGATATCGAGCTGGCCCCCAGGAACGCGCGTGGCAAGGTCGAATACTCGTTCGATTTCTACATTCTCAAACCGATCGACCTCAGCAAGGGCGCACACAAGGTGATGTACGAGCCGCCCAATCGCGGCGGCAAGACCTGGAGTACCTTCGGGCGTGTGCCGGGCGGTAATGACCCCGGAACGACCATCGTCAACCCCGCGGTCCTGGCGAATGCGTTTCTCATGCCGCGCGGCTACACAATGGTATGGAGCGGCTGGGATTTTGCCGCCGGCACCAGCAATGCCGGCTTCAACACCACCATCACACTGCCGATCGCCCGGAACTCCGACGGCTCATCCATCACGGGTCCGTCCTACGAATACATTGTGACTACGGGCACGTCGTACATACTGACCTATCCGGCCGCCACTCTGGACCAGAGCCAGGCCAAGCTGACCCATCGCGTCCACCTCGACGATGCGGCCACCGAAATCCCGGCGTCGGAATGGAGCTACAACTCCGCGGGAACCGCCATCAACCTCGTTAACGGCGTCTTCGTCGCGAATGATATCTACGAATTCACGTACACGGCCAAGGACCCCACCGTCAATGGCCTCGGCTTTGCCGCCGTGCGCGACTGGAACGCCTGGCTGCGCTATGCCACTGTCGACGATTTCGGCAATGCAAATCCGTTGGCCGGGGACATCGAGCTCATCACCACGGAGACGGTTTCGCAGCCGGCGCGAATGCTGAACGATTTCGTGCACCTTGGTTTCAACCAGGCCGAGAACGGCAAGAAGGTATTCGACGCGATGATGCAGTGGATCGGAGCCGGCGACGGTATCAACATGAACAGCCGTTTCTCGCAACCCGGCCGCACCGAGCGCAATCGGCAACACCATCTCTATGCGGAAGGTGTGTTTCCGTTCGCCAATGTCATGACCACCGACCCCTTCACGCACAAACGCGACAGCCGCTTCGCCCGCTGTGAGGCCACCGATACCTGTCCTCTAACCGCCGAGATCTACTCGGCCAACGAGTATTGGGTCAAGGGCGCCTCGCTGCTGCACACCACGCCGGACGGCAAGCGCGATTTGGACGACGCACCGTTGGCTCGCAACTACTTCATCTCGAGCCACCAGCACGGCGTCGGCAGCGCCACCTCGAAGGGTGTCTGCCAGCAGTTGCAGAACCCGCTGGACTCAGCACCGGTACAACGCGCTTTGTTCATCGCGCTGGACGATTGGACCCGCGGCAAGGAGCCGCCACGCAGCCGGGTACCGAAGCTGGAGGATGGGACCTTCGCGCTGCCGTTGCGGCAGGCGATGATGGGTTTTCCCCACATCCCCGGCGTGACCTATACCGGCCTGGAAACTACGCGCTACCTGCTCGACTACGGCCCCCATTACTACCGCACTGGGATTGCCACGATCAACCCGCCGGTCATCCATCTGCCCTACGAGAACAACCCGGCCAACGGCCCGATCTACCCGACCTACATCCCGAAGACCGACTCGGACGGCAACGACATTGCCGGCGTGCGCCTCGTCGACGTCACGGTTCCGCTGGCGACTTACACCGGCTGGGCGCTGCGATCCGGGCCGCAGGCCAACGACGGCTGCGAGGGTTCGGGCCAATACATCCCCTTCGCGGCGACGCAGGCCCAGCGACTCGCGGCTGGGGATCCTCGGCTGTCGGTCGAGGAGCGCTATTCGACTTTCGACGAATACCACCACAAGATAAGACACGCGCTCGACCACATGGTCGCTGAACGCTTGATGCTGTGTGAGGACTCGACGGCGCAGGAGGCGCGTCTGATTGCGGCCGGTCTGGCGGCTGGAGTGCCGGCACCTGTCAACGCGGTTATGCCGGAGACGCTACCGCATTGTCGTGGTGACGAATGAGGTTCGGGAGGCCACAGCGCTCATCACCCGTACCACTGCGATGTGACGATCGATCGAGATAGCCCACACGCTAAGGCGGTAGCGGCGTATAACGCTGCAGCATTGCGGAACCTCGATTATCCGATTGCCGGTATCCTTTCTTGACCTGTCAGCCGAGAGGACCGGTCCGGGCTGGAGGCGAGTGCGCGCGATCGGCCAGGTCCGGTCACCCACACACGCTGCACAAGTCGCGTGTGACCGGACATTGGCGGCGGCTGCTCCAATGCGTTTGGACGGAGGTCTTGTATCGTGAGCGGCTTGCTCAAGAGCAGCCAAATGTCACGGTGGAGTTCATCAGGGGAGGGCATCGCCTCCCCTTTGAACGACTGGACGAGCTAAGTGAGCGGGTACTGGATTTCTTGAGCGCGAAACGGCGTTAGCTCGATGTTTCGTCGCAGTACCCCGTTGCGACCTCCACCGCTTATTGCTTTGTCACGGTGATGCTGTTTCCGTTGGTTGTCAGCGTGAACCCGGCTGTGTGCTTCGTGAACGATCCGCTGAGCGAGCCGGCCGTCACGGCGGTGTACTTCGCGCCCGACGCTGGCGGGTGCTTGGGGCTGAACGTCACGTTGAGGGCGCCTGACAGTGTGGCGTTCGAAATCACAGTGAGCGTCGAGGCGAAGTACTCAGTGAGCGCAGCGCCAGCCGCCTGGCTGTAGCTGCCCGTCACGGTCATGGACCCCTGCAGCGTCATGCTGCCGTCGTTCGTGACCGAACTCGCAATGGTACCGTTTCCCCCGAGAGACGATCCCGATTGGACAATGACTGAGGTGGCGTTCAGCGTGCCGAACATGCCCATCGAGGCTCCCGACTCCTGTGTGTAGGTACCCTTGACTGTCAACGAATTCCCACTGCCGCCGTTGCCCAGGTTGATTTGTCCCTGGGAGGTGAGGTCCTGGTCGACGACGAACGGGGCACCGTAACCGAGCCCGAGTATGGCGCCTGAACCCAGCGAGGTAAGCGTCACCAATGCATTTTTGCCGGACGCATCCTGGATCAAGCCCCTGCCGTCGATCTGTACCACGGTGCTGCCGATTGGCGCGCCCGGTGTAGTCGTGAGTTGTGAGATGTCGCTCGGGATGATCAGCACGCCGGTGTCGTCTACGTACCAGACGCCGCCGCTCAGGATTCCGTTTTGTAGCTGAACCGGGTTGTACGCCAGTCGCAAGCTCAGCCCGACGCCAACGTACAGGCCGCCGCCGTTAGAGTCGGCGGTATCGTTCGAGAACGCGGCGCTCGTGATTGAACTGTTCTGGTTATACACGTTGATGTTGCCACCAGGCATGTTGTCGAGCGACGCTGCAGACAGCGCCACCCCGTACAGTTGGATGAGTCCCTGGTTGCTCAGTGAGGTGGCGACCGAGAAGCTCGTGCTGGAGTTCTTCGATTCGATGAGGAGCCCCCCGTACGTGCCTATTTGAAGCGAGTGGACCGAAACCGGCGTTATTGCACCGGCCGACGCGTAGGCCGGGATGCAGGCGTCGCTCGTCGGGCCCGGCACCTTGCGCGGGCTCCAGTTCGCGGGGTTGCTCCACAGGCCGTCATCCGCATTCCCGGTCCAGGTGGCGGTACACGTCTGTGCCTGCGCCAAGCTGCCCCAAATGATGGCGGTGGCCAGCAAAGCGCCTGCACGCAAGAGTGTCGTGATGTTGTGCGTCGTTTTCATAAACATGTCCTTGATCCTAGGTTATGCGCGGGGTAACCGTATCCCGGCGATCGACCTGTAACGTGAGGTGTAGTCGATGGATCCCTGATACTCGGATCGGATGTCATACCTCCGAGCTTGTTAGTCGCTCCAAGCTGCTCCGTCAATGGGGTGTGACCCGACAACTGCGCCCTCGCGTGGAAAGAACGTTTTTTGAGACGTTGTTGAACCGGAAAGGGTTTGGCGGGAATACACCGTGTTTTGCCGACATCTCGTTCGGATAAATCGAAATCTGGCGAGCCGTGCTTGTTGCTGCGAGAGGGCGTCAAGCTCGCGTTGAACGTTCAAGTCACCCCGCGCGAGCGCAAGCCGGTCTATTTGCGCACGACTCGGTTTGGTTCAATCGGGTGTGCCAGATGTCTGAATGTTGATTCGACTGCATGGATGCGTTCACCGCGGATGGCGTTTTGCCCTGGGGCGACCGGCGTACCAAATCCGGCGGGGGGTGACTCCGGGACGGTTTTTTCGCTCAACGCGGGCTTGCCGCCACCGAGGTAGGTCCGCGCGAGACGGGCGGCAGCAGGTCGGACAAAAAAGGCCTCTGACCCAATTCTCCTTGCGCGAGTGACCTCCAGACGATGCTCTCACCGACTGGAGTGGGTCGTCCGGTGCCGAAACGTGGTTGGTATCGGTGACCCGGTGCAACGTCGGCAGAGCGCGGTATTGCGGAACTTCGATTATCGGATTGCCGTATCCTTTCTTGACCTGTCATTCGAAAGGACCGGTCCGGGCTGGAGCCGAGTGGGCGCGACCGGCCAGGAGCTGGCACTCGGGAGTGGCCGCTTAGACGTGATGATGCTGGCCTTTATCGAGGATCACGTCGCGAACCAGTTTGGCTGGCTCACCGTGCCGTTCGCGAGGTAGGGACGCGAGGCGAGGCACTGGGCCCTACCCGATCGAGGCGCCGGGAAGGGCGGCTTTCGGATGAACCGCTTGTGCCTTTCGAGCGACGGGCGGGCAACGGTGATTATTCCCGCTCGACGCCCTCTGGTTCAACGACGAAGTATCGCCTGCAGCGGTGGGGTGACGCCCCATTGACGAGGTTGCTTGGAGCGACTAACAAGACTGGACGTGCAAGGACCGAGTTCAAAGAGAAGGAGACGCCAATGCGGCCAAAGCCCGCCGTTCTATCTCTGATCTTCGCGGCGTTTTTGCTCGGCGCCACCGCCGCTCGAGCCACACCTACGCTCACCGTGATCCATGCGTTCGGTGGTAATAATCCCGGGGACTTTCCGACCGGCCTGATCCAGGCATCCGATGGCAATTTCTACGGCGTCACGCATCTGTACCGCAGCATCGTCTTCAAGTTGACGCCCTCGGGGCAGTTCACGGTGCTTTTCACCGCTCCGTACGATGAGAAAACCAACAGTTATCCCGACGGCAATGGCTATCTGGACCTGGTCGAGGGCCCGGACGGCTATCTGTACATCGTAGACGGACTCATCCTCAGGATCAGCAAGTCTGGCACCGACGCCAAAGTCGTGCACAACGGGAGCTCGAGCGCGATGTCGCTGGCCTCGGACGGCAACTTCTATGGGGCGGACAGCAACGGGACGTTTCGGTTCACCACCGGCGGCACTTACACTCCGTTGTATCAAACGGGCAGCAACGGCTTCATCGTGCAAAGCTTCAGCAAGCAGGCAACGGACGGAAACTTCTACGGGTTCTGCTACCAATACGGCACCGGCTATCACGTGTGCCGGGCGACGACCTCCGGTCAGGTGACCTCGATCTACACCGGGCTATGGCCCGCGCGCTATTTTTTGACGCAAGGATCGGATGGCTTTTTGTACGGTTCTGCGCTGAGCGGCAGCTTTCAGGTAATTTTTCAGCTCAGCTTGTCGGGCAGCTACCGGCAGCTTTATCAGAGCAACACCTGCACTGCGAAGAGCGGGTGCAGCATGGTGCTGCAGGCATCCGATAGCAATCTGTGGATCACCAATCCGACTGGGGACTCCGTCTACTCGATCACGCCGACTGGCGGCGCGCTGCTGCAAACAGTCCCTTTCGGCAGCAACGGTCATCCTCAGATCCTGATTCAGGCATCCAGCGGCATCCTGTATGGAACGACGGGCGAACCAAATCCCGCCTATAACAACCCCGGGTCGGTTTTTTCGGTCGACGCGGGCCTGCCGCCGAAGTAGGCCGGGACACGAGTCGCCGCTCCGAACTCAAGAACCGATCCATCATCGGGAGGACGTATGGTTCGCTTCGCGCGATCGCTGTTCGGCGCCCTGATGCTCTGTTTCATCTCATCGGGTTTCGCGCAATCGTTGAGCCCGACGCTCAAGGTGCTCTTTAGCTTCCCCTGTACCGTCAATCCGCAGATCGATTGCCCGTACGGCCTCGCTCCGACGAGACTGATGGAGAGCGTCGATGGCAACTTCTACGGGACCACCGCCAATTACGGCACCGGGCTCAACGCTCAAGGCACCGTGTTCAAAATGTCCCGTTCGGGCACCGTCACCGTGCTCTATAACTTTGCCGAGCTTCCCGATGGCAGTCTGCCCTACGGATCCTCTCCCGAGCGGATCATTGAAGGGACGGATGGGCTTCTGTATGGCACAGCCGGATTCAATGGACCCTATGGGGTCGGCACGATCTTCACGTTGAACAAAACCACGGGCGCGATCAGCGATCTCCATAACTTCTGCATGAAAACCCTATGTACCGACGGCGCGTATCCCAGCGATCTGCTGCAGGCTCTGGACGGCAACTTCTACGGCAGTACGGGTCCCAGCGGCTATCCGGCCGACGTGCTCTATCGGGTTAGCCCCAGTGGCACCTTCGCAGTGCTGCACACCTATGATTCGAAATCGCAACCGGACGGTGGGGGCGCCTTCCAGCCCTTTCAGGCGGCGAACGGTGATCTGTACGGGGCCACGGTGGCGGGCGGACAAAATACGCCGTTCAACAGCGTCTTCCGCTTCAATCCGAGCTCGAAGGCCTACACAATCCTGCACCCGTTCGATTGGCCCAACATCGCCGAGAGCAATCTGGTTCAGGCCAGCAGCGGCGAACTGTTTGGTCTGCAGACCAACAGTATTCTTTACCAGATCAGCAGCTCGGGCAGCGGCTATCGGCAGGTGGCCGCGCTGTCCGCAACACAGTTCAGCGATGGCGGCATTCTGCAGGCGTCGGACGGTAACCTTTGGGGCACGTTCTACGGTGGACAATGTGCCGGCCAAGGGATCGTGTTTGCCGCCACCACAGCCGGTCACGTCCTGCATACCATCGTCTTTGACTGCAACGTCGATGGCCAGCATCCCATCAGCATGTTTCAGGCCTCTGACGGTAAGTTCTACGGCGTGACCTTTGGCTACGGATCCGCGTCCACCAACAGTGTTTGGAATGGGACGATCTGGGAACTCGACGCCGGGCTGCCACCACCCAAGCCCAGCATCGTGGCGTTCTCGCCGACCGCAGGGGGCGCGGGGACCGTGGTGCTGCTGCAGGGTGCACACTTTATTGGCACGACCACGGTGAGCTTCAATGGCATCAACGCGAGCTACACGGTGCCGACCAGCGGCTTTATCAGGGCCACCGTACCGGCCGGTGCGAAGACCGGCAAAATCACCATCACGAACGCCGGCGGCGCAACGACGAGCACACAAAGTTTCACGGTCCCGTAGTCGAGGCGCGCACGAGTTATGGACTATTTAGGACTGTCGGCGGTTCTACTCTCGGAATTCCTGAAAACTTCCTACAAGCCTGCCGTGAGCCGCTCGTAAGCGGACGGCCGAACGCCCGCAGGTCGATCACGGCTGTTCGCGTGGCGTAGCTGCACGCTCGAAAGCGGTCAGCGGATCGTGTGATCGTGTGCGCCAGCCGGTCTGCCGTGCGCTGCGCCAACTGCGCGCCAACGCGATTGATGGCCAAGTTCTTCAAGGTCAGCGTGCCCTTGAACCGGTCGTTCATGCTGGATCCGCGGGGTCGATTCCTGGGTGTTCTTCCAAGATCCGCACCCATGCTCACTTTCCGGCACCCATGCGCACCGTTCCGCCGCACAATCCCCCGTCTGTTCCCCAAGGTCATCGTTCGCCACCCCCACCGCGCTCAACCGGACCACA
>Ga0210401_10000327_pt1 | contig 58556 bp, 55 predicted proteins | sample IncBWH32MmetaG_FD_150866 | JGI IMG/M metagenome (GOLD analysis project Ga0210401, IMG submission 150866) | Forest soil microbial communities from Barre Woods Harvard Forest LTER site, Petersham, Massachusetts, United States - Inc-BW-H-32-M | ecosystem: Environmental > Terrestrial > Soil >...
GACATCTACCGTCGCTGAAAATCAAACGCTATCAACCCCTATGTATATACATAGTATCCCATCTAATAACGATAATCAGGATATAGTAAGTATGGGCTCAAATGCCGCGCTAATGGCTCAAAAAGTAATTAATAACACCTACGAAGTTTTAGCGATTGAGTTTATTAGTATTATCCAAGCTATAGATTACCTAAAATGCGAAAGCAAATTATCGACTATTTCTAAAAAACTGTACGCCGATTTACGTGCAATCGTTCCTAGTTTTGATAAGGATACTATACAATACGTGCGTCAACAAAAAATTATTGCGTATCTTAAAAAAAGTTAATTATATTCGTTCTCAAATTTTAAAACCACTTTTATGAAAATAAAATTAATTACCGGCTGCTTATTACTATCATCTGTTATAAGCTTGGCACAGGTTACAGTAACCGAAGGTCCAAAACTAAACAACGACCCTGACAGCAAAATGAACCGTATGTTGGGCGGCGATGATAATAGTTTTTATTGTTATCGTGTTAGAAGTAAAGGCAAAGGAACTTCCTTCATTATTGAAAAATATGATAAAGTTTCTTTAAAACCAGTGTTTTCAAAAGAAGTTAACCTTGAAGACGAGAAAACCACAAAAATAGAGGATGTTGAATATTCAAATGGAAACGTGTTTATTTTCAGAAGACAATATGATAAAAAGGCAGATAAAATGACTCTTTTTTTTCAAACAGTTGCAAGTGATGGAAAGATTGACCCCGCAATGAAAGAGATTACTACGGTAAGCGCCGACCATTATGAGTTTGTTGACTTTGATATCTATCCAAACCCAAGCCAAACCAAATTTTTAATTAAAGCTTGCCACAAAGCAAACAAAGAAGATACTTACAAAACTGACATGATATTGTTGGATGCAACAAGTATGAAAAAAGTGTGGACAAAAACAATTGAGAAAAGACTGGTTGACAATTCTGATAATTTTTGGGGTGGTATGATGCTGAGGTTTTTTACCAATAAACAACCTAATATTGGATTTGCCGGAATTTACTTAGACAATAAAGATAATGTTTATTACTGCTATAACGAAAAAGTGGCTGCTGATGGCGATAATGAAGCAGGATATGTGTTGAAAATGGGTATCTTAAACTCAACTGATAATGCCCCTAAAGTAATTGACCTGCCTTTTGATGACAAGTATTATGTAAAAGACATTCAGTTCATGAAATCTAACGACAATGAGATTGTAGTTGGCGGGTACTTAAAAGATGTAATTGAACGTAAGGGTAGAGATTTAATAAAAACTGGAGTGTTTAGTTTTACTATTAATTTAAAAAGCCAAAGTGTTACCTCTAAACCCGTTCGCTTTTTTGATGATAAATTGTTAGATGCTTTAGAGTCTACCACAAAAAACAAAAAAGTAAAAGATATGGGATATAAAATGGATTACATTTTACCCGTTGGAAAAGATGTTTATTACATAGGCGAACAATATCATCGTTATACTACTGGTAGTAGTATGGGCGGCATGGGTGGCATGGGCATGGGTGGCTCAAGCCGTACCGAATATCACTTAGAGTTTATGGATGTATTAGTAGCTAAATTAAATGCTAAAGGAGAATTTGAGTGGATTCAAAACTCTCCGCTTAGGGTTACAATAGTAAGTTCAGTTCCGCCGCCATTGTATAAACAATATTTTGCTTATGCTACTGCCAGCAATGTTTATATTATGTGTGATGATAATGCCAAAAACTTAGAAATCTATAAAGAAAAAGATTTTACTCCAAAGAAATTGAAAGATGTAAGCACTATACATGGTTCTAATTTTGTTTGCAATGCTATTTCTACTGCTAACGGAAGCGTAAAAAGAAGTCTAGTTTGGAAAAATGACGACTATTGCTTTGCCCCAGTACAAGAAAAAAACCCACAATTCCGTCCACCAACAGATTGCGAAATATTTGTACCGGGCAAAAACAACGAAATATATATTTATACCGAAAATAAAGGTTTAGACCGCTTTGCTAAGCTAAAATTCGAATAAATAAGATTTTTAGTTATACAAAACCTGTTTAGATTAAAATAATCTAAACAGGTTTTTTTATTAGAAGAGTTGAATCTTATTTTAAAAAATGCTATTTTCTTTTTAAATTCGCAGATTGCTTTAATATATATTATACAAATATGAAATTTGCATTAGTTACAGGTGGTTCTCGTGGTATAGGTAAGGCTATTTGCCTTAAACTGGCTGAAGCAGGCTACCATATTCTTATTAATTACCAATCTAACGATGAAGAGGCTAAAAAAACAGCCGCTCTTATAGAGGCTATTGGCGTTACAGCACAATTAATGAAATTTGATGTATCTAAAGAAGCGGAAGTAAATGCCGTTTTGGGTACTTGGATGGAGGCAAATAAAGATAAAGCTATAGAAGTATTGGTAAACAATGCCGGCATTCGCAAAGACAATTTGTTGATGTGGATGAGCAACGACGAATGGCATAAAGTAATGGACATTGCTGTTGACGGATTTTTTTATGTAACACGCCTTATTATAAAAGATATGTTGGTTAAAAAATACGGAAGGGTAATTAATATTACTTCGCTTTCAGGCTTAAAAGGTTTACCGGGTCAAACCAATTATTCGGCATCAAAGGCAGCTGTTATTGGCGCTACTAAAGCATTAGCACAAGAAGTTGGTAGGCGCGGTGTTACCGTAAACGCTGTAGCTCCAGGTTTTATAAAAACAGAAATGATTGAAGGCATAAACGAAAAAGATTTTAAAGTCCTTATACCTGTTGCACGTTTTGGTGAAGTAGATGAGGTAGCTGATGTAGTTGCATTTTTAGCATCTCCAAAGGCATCTTATGTTACAGCACAAGTTATATCGGTAAACGGAGGTTTATATTCATAAAAAAGAAATGAAACGAGTTGTTATAACAGGTATGGGGATTTGGTCTTGTTTGGGCATTAGCTTAGATGAGGTTACAGATTCGCTTCGTAAAGGCAAATCAGGGATTATTTTTGATGCTGAGCGTAAACCATTGGGTTATCGTTCTGCACTTACAGGTACTGTGCCTAAAACAGAATTAAAAGGTTTATTAGACAGAAGAGCCCGTGTTCAAATGTCGGAGCAATCTGAATATGCTTATATGAGTACATTACAAGCATTGAAACAGGCTAAAATGGAACCCGATTGGATTGAAAAAAATGAGGTCGGTATTTTATTTGGAAATGATTCTTCTGCTAAAGCTGTTATACAAAGTGCTGATTTAGCTCGTCTAAAAAAAGATAACACACTTATTGGTTCCGGTTCAATTTTTCAATCAATGAATTGCACCATCACCATGAATTTATCTACTATTTTTAAATTAAGAGGTGTAAACTTTACTATTAGTGCCGCTTGTGCCAGTGGCTCGCATGCTGTTGGTATGGCTTACTTAATGGTAAAATGGGGCTTACAAAAAGCAGTAATTTGTGGTGGCGGACAAGAACTTAACCACTATACATTTGGAAGTTTTGATGCCTTAAGTGCTTTTTCTGTACGTGAAAATGAGCCAACTAAAGCCTCTCGTCCGTTTGATAAAAATCGTGATGGGCTTATCCCCGGGGGTGGCGCAGCCACGCTTGTTTTAGAAGATTATGATGAAGCGGTAAAAAGGGGCGCTCCTATTTTAGCCGAAATTGTTGGTTATGGCTTTTCGTCAAATGGTGACCATATTTCAAATTCTAGCCCTGAAGGGCAAATCCGTTCGCTTGAGCATGCTTTAAAAGATGCTAGTATTGCTGCAAAAGAGGTAGATTATATTAATGCCCATGCCACTTCTACCCAAGGAGGTGATTTTGCTGAGGCTATTGCCATTGATACTGTTTTTGGTGAAACCAAACCTTTGGTAAGCTCTACTAAATCAATGACGGGGCACGAATGTTGGATGGCTGGTGCTAGTGAAATTGTGTACTCTACCCTTATGATGCACAACGATTTTGCGGCTCCAAATATAAATTTTGAAACTCCTGATGAGGCATCTGCTAAATTAAATATTGCCACAAGTGCTGTAAATAAAAAAATAGATGTATTTTTAAGCAACTCTTTTGGGTTTGGAGGAACAAATTCTACCCTTATAGTTAAAAAAGTTTAACATATATTTGCATTTAATATGACTAAAGAAGAAATTATAGAAAAAACAAACCAATTTTTAGTAGACGAATTTGAAGTAGATGCTGCTAAAATTACCCCCGATGCTAACCTTAAAGAAACACTTGATTTAGATAGCTTGGATTATGTTGATTTAGTAGTAATAATTGAAAGTAATTTTGGTTTTAAAGTAGTAGGTGAAGATTTTATTAATATTACCACCTTTCAACATTTTTACGATTACTGCTACAGTAAAGTAGCTGAAAAAGCAAGCGCATAAGTTTTTCATGCAACAACAAAAATGGCAAGGCAAAAGCTCCGGCGGTGTACTTGGCTATAAAATTTTTGTTTTTTTATTAAACACATTTGGGCTTTCGTTTTCTTATTTTTTCTTGCGTTTTATTGTGGTATTTTATTTTTTATTTTCCAAATCAAATAAAACGGTATACGGGTATTTTAGAACTGTTCATCACTACTCTCGTTTCAAATCAATTACAAGCATATATAAAAATTATTATATTTTTGGGCAAACTTTATTAGATAAGTTTGCCATTTTATCGGGTGTAAAAATAAATTTTACTGTTCAGCGTGATGGGCAGGAAAATCTTGTAAACATTCACAATCAAAAACAAGGTTGCCTATTAATAAGTGCCCATATGGGTAACTGGGAAATTGCCGGACAATTATTAAACTTATATGATAATTTAAAATTTAATATGTTGGTTTATGATAATGAAGCCGAGCAAATGAAAAAATACATGGATAGTATTTTAAAAGAAAAACGCATAAACCTAATTGGTATAAGAGATAACGATATAAGTTATTTAGTTGAGTTGCATAGAGCCTTTGGTAAGCAAGAGTGGCTTGTTATGCATGGTGATAGATTTAGAGATGGAGCCCCCTTTATTGAAAAAACGTTTTTAGGCAAAAAAGCTAAATTTCCTGCGGGACCCTTTATACTAGCTGCAAAATTTGGTGTTCCGGTTTTGTTTTCATTTTGTTTTAAAGAAAACAACAAAGTATATCAACTGTATGCAAAACCTGGCATTCAGCTAAAAAAATCGCGTAGCGAAGAAGAAACCCAAGCTGCAATAACCTTATTGTCGGATGCCTATATAAAAACTTTGGAGGAAATGGTTGAAAAATATCCGTTGCAATGGTTTAATTTTTACGATTTTTGGGAGAACTAAACAATAAACCACAAATGAACTTTTTAGTAGATAAAAACCACATTACCGATTACATTCCTCAAAAGTCACCTATTGTAATGATAGATGCTATTATAAGCTGTGATGATGTTAGCGTAACTACTCAGTTTGAAGTACAAACCAATAATATTTTTGTGCGAGATAATTTTTTACAAGAACCAGGGGTTATAGAAAACATGGCGCAAACAGCTGCTGCAAAAGCAGGTTACGAAGCAAAAAAACAAAATGCCGAGCCTTTTTTAGGGTTTATTGGCGCTATTAAAGATTTAAAAATTCATTCGTTACCAAAGGTGGGAGACATTATTAAAACAACAGTAACCGTTAAGATGGATGTAATGGGCATTACTTTAATTGGCGCAGCTTCTAGTTGCGGAAACACTCAAATTGCCGACTGCGAAATGAAAATTGTAATTCAAAAAACTGCCGATGTCCCATCCTAAAACCATAACTACCACAACTGAAATTATGGTAAAATTTAGCGACTGCGACGCCTTACAAATGGTGTGGCATGGCAATTATATAAAATATTTTGAAGATGGCAGGGAGGATTTTGGCAGAAAACATGGCTTAGGGTATTGGGAAATTTATAAACAGTCTAATCTTGCAGTTCCTTTGGTACATGTTGATTGCGATTATAAAAAATTTGTTGGCTTAGGAGAAAAAATAATCGTAGAATCTACATTTATAGAAACACCAGCCGCCAAAATTATTTTTGAATACAAAATTTTTAACAGCAAAAAAGAGCTTATGTGCACAGGCAAAACCATACAGGTTTTTGTTGATGCTGTAACTAAAGAATTACTTATTACAGTTCCGCCTTTTTACCAAGCGTGGAAAGAAAAACACTTTTAAGCGTTTGAATAAAGCTTTTTTACATAACTCAAACATAATTAGCCCACTTGGTTTTACTACCAAGCAAAACTTTAATGCCGTATGTGATGGAAAAATTGCCATGCAAAACCACACATTTAATGGAGTAACCTATTGTGCCGCGGTTATTGAAAATAAATTGTTGGACGATACTTTTGTACAGCAGACTAAATCGAATCCAAAAGAGTTTACCCGATTAGAAAAAATGTGCATTCTTTCTATTCAGGATGTAATCACACACTCTGAGATAGATGTAAAAAACAAACGAGCACTTTTTATATTTTCTACTACCAAAGGAAATATAGATTTATTAGAAAACAATCCACCTGAAATTCCAAGTGATAGGGTTTATTTATACGGAACTGCTCAGGTAATTTCAAATTATTTTGGTTTTGCAAACTCACCTATGGTAGTTTCAAACGCTTGTATTTCTGGGCTTCTTGCCATTATTATTGCAAAAAGATTGATAGCCGATAACCAATACGACAATATAATTGTAACGGGTGCAGATATAGTTTCTACTTTTACTTTATCAGGTTTTAGTTCGCTAGGTGCTTTAAGTACAAAAGTTTGCAAACCATTTGATAAAAACAGAACTGGCATTAATTTAGGAGAAGCCGCTACAAGTATATTAGTAAGTAATCAACAAAAAGAAGGCAGTATTGAAATTATTTCAGCCTCTTCTGCTAATGATGCTAATCATATATCGGGGCCATCTCGTACTGGTGAAGGCTTGTATAAATGTTTACAAAAAATTTTAGTGGATAATGTTGTTCCCGATTTTATAAATGCACACGGCACAGCCACAGAGTTTAATGACGAAATGGAATCTATTGCCTTTAACCGTGCCGGTATACAAAATACATTAACCAACAGCTTAAAAGGGTATTACGGCCATACACTTGGCGCAGCAGGTGTTTTAGAAAGTGTTTTTTGTGCAGAAGGTTTAAGACAAAATAAAATTATTGCTTCTACGGGTTTTGAAAACCAGGGAACATCTATTGCATTAAACATTATCACAAAAACAGAAAATAGGAAAAGTACAACTTGTTTAAAAACGGCATCAGGATTTGGTGGCTGTAATGCTGCTGTTTTATATAAATTAAATTAATGAGCACTCATATTTTATCATATACAAAAATTAAAAATAATGGCTTGTGGCATAATGGTAAGCTTATTACTCAGGGTGCTGAACCGGTTACTTATACAAGTTTTTTAGAAGAAGCTTATAAGTCTTTGAATTTATCTTACCCTAAGTTTTTTAAGATGGATGCTTTATCTAAACTGGGAGTTTTGTGTGCTGAGCAAATTTTGGCAGATGAAAACATAAGCCGGTTCCAAAAAGAAAAAACAGCCATTGTTTTATCAAACAAAAACTCTAGCTTGCAAACAGATATAGCATATTCAAAAACAATGAGTGGTTTTCCAAGCCCTTCACTATTTGTATATACATTGCCCAACATTGTTACCGGAGAAATTTCTATTAAACACAAAATTACAGGTGAGAACGCTTTTTTTATTGAACCCACTTTTAATGCTGACTTATTGTATAATTATACTGAATTGCTTTTACAGGTAAGCGATGCCGCGCTTTGCGGCTGGCTAAATGTAGACGAAAAAACTTGCGAAGGTTTTTTATATTTTATTGGAAAACAAACAGCAAACGACGAAAAAAAAATTAACTTTATCAAACATAATCCCAACAACATAACACAACTTTACATTAACTAATTATGGAAAATTTAATTGAAAATTTAAAAAAACAAATTATTGAGCAGTTAAATTTAGCTGAGGTAAAACCTGAAGACATAGACCCCTCGGCACCTTTGTTTGGAGAAGGTTTAGGGCTTGACTCAATTGATGCATTAGAATTAATTGTGTTATTGGAAAAAAACTATGGTTTAAAAATTCAAGAACCAAAAGACGCTAAAAACATTTTTCAATCTGTAAAAACCTTAGCAGAATATATTACATCTCAAAAAAAATAATCCTGTTAAATGGTATTTGTAACCGGCATAGGCATTATTTCAGCTATCGGGAAAAACGTAAGCGAAACCCTTTCTTCTTTACTTGAAAGTCGCACGGGTATAGGTAAAATAAACCACTTACAAACCATACATAAAGACAATTACGTTGCTGGTGAGGTTAATTACTCGTTACAGGAATTAGAAAATTTAGCCGGATTAAAAAATTCAAACTATAACCGAACAACTTTATTGAGTTTATTAGCTACCCAAGAAGCTTTAATAAGTGCAGAAATTAAAGATATTTCCACACATCGCACAGGTTTTATTTCGGCAAGCAGTGTTGGCGGAATGTGCCATTCTGAGTTGTTATATAAAGATTTTTTAGAGCGTAAACCACACAAAAATTTTATTGATACACATTATACAGGTTCGCATGCAACCGATGTAGCCAAACATTTTGGCATTATTGATTATGTTACCACGATAAGTACAGCCTGCTCATCAGCTGCTAACGCTATTATGTTAGGCGCCCGTTTAATAAATAACAACATACTTGATAGAGTTGTTGTTGGCGGCACAGATGCACTTTGCAAGTTTACCTTTAATGGCTTTAACACCTTAATGATTTTAGACAAAGAATGGTGCAAACCTTTTGATAATAATAGAAAGGGGCTTAATTTGGGCGAAGGTGCTGCTTACTTGGTGTTAGAATCTGAACGTGTTGTAAAAGCAGAAAACAAAAAACCATTAGCTATACTTAGTGGGTACGGAAATGCGAACGACGCTTTCCATCAAACAGCTTCTTCGCCTGATGGGCAAGGTGCTTATGCTGCTATACAAAAGGCCTTAGAGGTTGCAAATCTTTCTCCCATTAAAATAGATTATATAAATGCACATGGTACAGGCACTGCCAATAATGATTCATCGGAAGCAGCCGCCCTACAAAACATATTTAAAGAAAATATCCCCCCGTTTAGTTCTACCAAAGCATTTACAGGTCACACATTAGCAGCAGCTGCAAGCATAGAGGCTGTTATAAGTATCCTTTCTATTCAACAAAAAACCATTTTTCCAAATTTAAATTGCGTTACCCACATGCAAGACACTAAATTGTTTCCTGTTACAAGTCTGCAAAAAAATGCAGAGCTAAATCATGTATTATCAAACTCATTTGGTTTTGGTGGAAATTGTTCATCTCTAATTTTTAGCAAAAATTAAGATGGCGATGTATATCAATGGCACAGGTTGTATATCACATCAAAACACCATTGATGTAGATGATTTTTTTGAAAATAGTAGGATTGATTTACTACCATTACTTCCAACCCAGGAACCTGATTATAAAGATTACGTTCCAACAAATATGCTTAGGCGTATGTCGCATATAATTAAAATGGGGGTTGCCGCCGCAAAAATAAGTTTACAGCAAGCTGAAACAGAAAATGTTGACGCTATAATTACCGGAACAGGTTTAGGTTGTTTTGAAGACACCGACAAATTTTTAAAAACTATTATTGAAAATAACGAACAGCTTTTAACTCCCACTTCTTTTATTCAATCAACACACAACACGGTAGCAGGGCAAATTGCCTTACTTATAAAATGTCACAACTATAATTTTACTTATACCCAACAAGGCTTATCATTTGAAAGTGCCCTAATTGATGCCGCTATGTTTTTGAACGAAAACAAAAACAGCAACATTTTAGTTGGTGGATTAGATGAAGCCATTCAGCCTTATTATGATTTACTTGTAAAAGCCGGGCACATAAAAAAGCAAGGGGATGTTATTACTGAAATAGAAAAGAATAAAACCAAGGGTTTTTGTTTGGGCGAAGGGGCTTCTTTTTTTGTGTTGAGTACCAAAAAAAATAAAACCACCAAAACTCAAATTAAAGGGATAAAAACTTTTACAGCCATAAAAGGGAGTAATGATTTACAAAACAAATTAACTGCTTTCTTACAAGAACTGAACTTATCCGTTGATGATGTAAACCTTGTTTTATCAGGAAATTCAGGAAATGTTGAAGACGATAAATTATTAAACGAAAACAACAAACATTTCTTTTCTAAAACTGATATAGCTTATTTTAAAACTCTGTGTGGCGAGTATTTTACAGCCAGTGCTTTCGCCTTATGGTTAGCTTCTGCCATTATAGAAAAACAAAAAATCCCAAAAGCTTTAACACAAGAGCACAGCAATAAAAAGGATTTGAAAAATATTTTAATCATTGATCAATATCGTAACACAGAATATTCTTTTATGTGCGTTTCATCATGTTAACTCACTGCATTAACATACTTATTCTTTCCTTTTTTCTGTTGGTTTTGGGGTTTTTAATCTATGCTTATCAATGGTCTTCAGGTATTTTAATTGTCCCAATTTTGCTTTTTATCACAATTGAAGTTATAGGTGCATCAAGGCTTTCAGCTAATTTTCATTTTAACTCAATCTGCAAAGCTAAAACAACAGAAAAAATTGTTTCTATAACTTTTGATGATGGTCCGCACGGAGAAGCAACTGAAAAAGTGCTCGCGGTTTTAAAAGAGTATAATGCTACCAGCACTTTTTTTTGTATTGGCAAGAAAATAAGTAATGAGGTTCTTTTATTAAGAAAAATGAATGAAGCCGGGCACATTATTGCAAACCACAGCTATACACATGGCAATTTATTCGATTTACAAACCACAAGTAAATTAACTGAAGAGCTTAAACTAACTAATAAGGAAATAAAAAATGCTATTGGTAAAACACCTTTGTTTTTCAGACCTCCATACGGGGTTGCCACGCCCTCACTTGGTAGGGCTATACAAAAAAATAAGATGATTTCTATTGGGTGGGGCATCCGCTCATTTGACACTTCTATAAAAGATCCTGAAAAAATATTTCAGAAAATAAAACCACAACTACAACCCGGTTCTATTATTTTATTGCATGATAGAATTGGAGGTTGTGATGTGGTAGTTAGGCTTTTATTAAATTATTTAAAAGAAAACAATTACACCGTTGTAAACTTAGATAAACTGATTAACCAGCCCGCTTATGCTTAAACAAAAACTGTATCTTCTGTTTTGTATTTTTTCTGCTTCATTATTTGCACAAACGGGTTTTAAAACTGTAAAAGATACCGTTTTGTTAAAAGAAAAGATAAATGGCATTTCTAAAGAAACTAATTCACTTGAAAGTGATTTTACACAGGTAAAAACACTAAGTATGTTATCCGAAAAAATTACCAGTAAAGGCCATTTTTGCTTTCAAAAAGTCAATCTTTTACGTTGGGAGTATGTTAGTCCGTACACTTACATTATTGTCATAAATAAAGATAAAGTGCTTATAAAAGACGATAGCAAACTGCGCAAGTACGACATGAATTCTAACAAAGTTTTTAAAGAAATTAACGATATTATGATTTCCTGCATCGATGGAAACATATTAAAATCTAACAAATTTAAAATTGCATACGGAGAAAACGATAAAGCTTACAGACTTGAGTTGACCCCGCTTGTAAAAGGAATGAAAGAAAGTTTGAAAAAAATATACATGTATTTTGATAAAGCTGTAACTTCGGTAACTAAACTCGAAATGGTAGAAACGACTGATGATTTTACTGTTATTGATTTTACAAACAAGAAAGTAAATGGTAATATTCCGGCTGAAAAATTTATACTTAAGTAGCCTGTTAATTCTACTTACAAGCTGTGTCATCCCTTTAAAATACAAGTTAGCTGAGCAAAGAAAAATTACAGTAACAGACGCTCAACCGCTTGTTTCCTCAGAACTTTCCATGCTTTATAAAACTCAGATTTTTTTGTTCAACAAATATTATACAGGTATGTTGCTTCATAAACAGACAGATAGTACCACATCACACCTTGTGTTTGTAACCGAACTTGGTATGAAAATGTTTGATATAGAGGTAAAAAAAGATAGTTTGAAAATGGTTTACTGTTTTGCCCCCATGAATACACCAAAAATCACCACCCTATTAGAAAATGATATGGGGTTAATTCTGTTATACCAACTCCTGAATAAGCAAAGTAAAGTCTATTTAAATAAAAAAGAAAAAAAAAAACTGTATATTACTAAAGAAAATAATAGAAAATATTTTTATTATACACAAGGAAATTCTAATAGAATAGAAAAATCTTTAGTAAAAGGGAAATTATTTACTAAACAAAAAACTGTGTATAAATATGGCCTCGATAATTTGCCCGAAAGCGTATCTTTAAAGCATAAAGGATTGTTACGTTTAAAAATTAAATTAAACAGAATAATTACAACTAAAACAAATGAATAAACCGTTACTAGAAGATTTTTATACTGAAACTACTTCTACTGATTTAACTACTGAAAATTCATTTACAGCTAGGGTAGAGTTAAATCCATTTCATAAAATATATAAAGGGCATTTTCCTGAGATTCCTGTAACACCAGGTGTTTCTTTGATTCAGCTCATACAAGAAATTTTAGCAAAAAAAATTAACTGCTCCTTGGTTTTGAGCGAAGGAAGCAATATTAAGTTTTTAGCTATGATAAACCCTTTAAAAGAAAATAAGATAACTATCTCTTATACCATCCTGATAAAAGATAAAGAAGTTGATGTTACCGCAAATATTTCGGGCAAGGAAGTTATTTATGTGAAATTTAAAGGGAAATTCAACATTAAATAATCTGCTTCTAACATGAGCTACGCATGTCGTTTAAATAGTTTTTTTGAAGAACAGCGTTGCTGCGTGCTTATACCCACCTATAACAACCAAAAAACACTTGAAAAAGTAATTACTGATACACTCTCATACACAAGTCACATTGTAGTTGTAAACGACGGGTCTACCGATTCAACTCCTCAAATATTAGAAAAGTTTAAAGATGTAATTTCTATTGTAAATTTTCCTAAAAATTGCGGCAAGGGTCTTGCATTAAGAGAAGGGTTTAAGTTTGCTTTAGAAAAAAACTACCGATACGCCATTAGCATTGATAGCGATGGGCAGCATTATCCCGAAGATTTAGAAGCATTTCTTGTCAAAATTAAAGAGCAACCCGATGCACTTATTATTGGAGCAAGAAATATGGAGCAGGCAAGTGTACCTGGCAAAAGCAGTTTTGGAAATAAGTTCTCTAACTTTTGGTTTGAGTTAGAAACCGGAATTAAAATGCCTGATACCCAATCGGGTTATCGTTTATATCCTATAGAAAAATTAAAAAATATTTCTCTTTTCACCACTCGTTTCGAATTTGAGATAGAGGTTATTGTAAAAGCAGCTTGGGCTGGTATAGTAGTTATACCTATGCCTGTTGGAGTTTTTTATCCAACTAAAGAAGAAAGGGTTTCTCACTTTCGCCCCACAAAAGATTTTTTTAGAATAAGCGTTTTAAACACTTGTTTGGTTCCGTTGGCAATTGTATGGTATCGCCCAAAGCTGTTTATCAAAAATCTAACTCTTGCAAATATTAAAAAGTATTTTAGAACCGCTTTTTTCAATAAGGAAGAATCTGTTTTAAAAAAATCTTTAGCCGTTAGTCTTGGTATATTTTTTGGTATACTTCCAATTTTAGGTTTCCAGGTAATTTCAGCTCTTGCAACAGCTTATCTATTAAAATTAAACAAAGCCATTGTACTTGTGGCCATTAATATCAGCCTTCCCCCTATGATCCCACCTCTTATATATGCAAGTTTTAAAACTGGAGAATTAGTTACACAAACAAAAAGTTCTTTTTCATTTACTCATATTACATCTAAAAATGTTGAAACAGATGCATTCATTTTTTTAATAGGTTCATGTTGTCTTGCCGTGTTACTCGCTTTACTAGCAGGACTAATAACATATACTACATTAACCCTTATAAGAAATAAGAAAAAAAACCTTCAAGATTTTATTCAATAAATTATGTTCTTGTATCGTATATACCAGTTTTTTGCTAAACGCCTTTTTTTATTGGTGGCAACTGTTTTGGTATGTGTTGGTGTTGTAAGTTACTTCGCTTCTAAAATTAAAATTGAAGAAGATATTACTCGTTTTATCCCTAAGGATAAAAAAGTAAACAACATAAACGATATATTAAATAGTTTAAAAATTAAAGATAAACTGGTAGTAAACATTTATAATGCTGACACAACTATTGTAAACCCCGAAAGTATAAAAGCAACAGCAGATGCCCTTGCAGATACTTTACTTAAAAAATTTGGAGCCAGTTACATAAAAGAAATAAAATACAAAATTGCAGATGACAATGTAGCTAACTTATACCAAACATTTTACAATCATTTACCTGTTTTTTTAGATGAAAAAGACTATCAGCAAATCGAAAAAAATCTACAGAAAGATTCTATAAAACAAGTTTTGCAAAACGATTATAAAACTCTATTATCTCCAACAGGCATGGTGTTTGGCAAATTCATTAAAAAAGATCCTCTTAACATAGTACCGTTAGTTTTAAAAAAACTTAAAGGTTTACAGTATGATGAAAACTTCGATTTAAATGAAGGTTACATCTTTACAAAGAATAATAAAAACCTTCTTTTTCTAATCACTCCTTCAGTTGCCTCTAACGAGTATGCCGCTAATAAAACATTCCTTACTTTTTTAGATAGCGTAATTCCGGTTTTAGAAAACAGAAATCAGGTAAAAATTGAATATTTTGGTACAGCAGCCGTTTCTTTAGCAAACTCCGAGCAAATAAAAAAAGATTCTATACTAACCTCCATACTTGCCCTTTCCCTTATTGCATTAATTTTAATTTTATACTTCAAACGAGTTCTTATAATGGTTTTTATATTGCTGCCCGTGGCATTTGGAGCCATTTTCTCATTAGCGTTAATTTATTTGTTAAAAGGTGAAGTATCGGCTATTGCTTTAGGTGCAGGTTCCATAGTCTTAGGCATCGCCATTAATTACTCGCTACATTTTTTCGCGCATTTTAAACACGAGCAATCGGTTGAGCGTGTTTTAAAAGATTTAACAGCACCTATGTTGTTGGGTTGTACTACAACTGTTGCAGCTTTTTTGGCTTTGCAGTTTGCAAAATCTGAAGCCATGCACGATTTTGGTTTGTTTGCCGGATGTAGCTTAATTGGCGCCGTACTGTTTTCTATTATTGTATTACCACACCTTCTAAAAAAAGATAAAAAACAAGAACGGGTTTCAGAAGAAAAAAAATCTGTTTGGATGGAAAAAATTATTTCCTACCAACTTCATAAAAACAAAGTTGTGTTAATTGTTTTTGGTTTGCTCACCATATTATTCTCATATACTGCTCGCAATGTAAGTTTTGAAAGTGATATGATGAAGGTTAACTATCAACCTGAAAAATTAGTTTTAGCCGAACAACATTTAAATGCGCTTAATAAATTTTCACTGCGTTCGGTTTATGTTATTTCAAACGGTGCTAATGCTAATGAGGCTTTAAAGGCGCACGAACAAGCTGTTACAAAACTTCAACAATTAAAAGAAGATAAGGTTGTTGCTAAATATTCTTCAGTTACAAGTTTATTAGTTTCAGATTCTTTACAAAAAATTAGAATTAACAAATGGAATAAATTTTGGTCTACTCATAAAGATTCAGCTAAAAAATATCTTACTCGATATGGCGCCGAATTGAAATTTAAAGAAAATGCTTTCGTAGAGTTTTATGATTTACTTGATAAAAAATTTATACTTGTAGACCTTACACAAAACGATACGCTTAGAAGTTTGGTAGATGATTGGGTAACTGAAAAAAATGACAAAACTGCTATCATCTCTCTATTAAAAGTTCCTGAAGAAATAAAACTAAAAGTATATGATGCTTTTGCTGAAACACATCATACACTTGTTTTTGATAGACAATATTTAACTACTAAATATGTAGAGGTAATTAGTTCTGACTTTAATACTATATTAATAATAACCGGGTTGTTAGTGTTTGGCTTTATGCTGTTATCACACGGTAGAATAGAGCTTGCCCTCATAAATTTTTTACCCATGTTCATCACATGGATTTGGATACTGGGTATAATGGGTATACTGGGTTTAAAGTTTAACATCATAAATATCATCATCTCTACTTTTATTTTTGGTTTGGGAGACGATTACAGTATTTTCATCATGGACGGTTTGAGTCACGAATACAAATACAGGCGCAAAAATTTAGATTCTTATAAATCTTCTATCTTTTTATCAGCCATAATAACCACCATAGGATTTGGCGTTCTGTTGTTTTCAAAACATCCGGCACTTAAATCAATTGCAGCCATTACAATCATTGGTATGGTGGCTGTTGTATTTATTTCATTCATAGTACAACCCATGTTGTATAATGCGCTTATACTTAATCGGATAAAAAGAAATCTACCGCCTGTAACCGCTAAAAACTTCTTTTTAATTTGGCTTGGGTTCACCATTTTCTTCTTCGGTAGTTTTGTTGTTAGGTGGGGCGGTACGCTTATTTTCGCCATGTACCCAGGTAATAAAGCTAAAAGAAGATTGGCTTTTCACAAGCTTTTTATGAATATGTGTAAATTTATTATTTACTTTTTTGCCAATGTAAAAAAACGCATCATTAATAATCATAACGAAGATTTTAAAAGGCCTGCTATTATTGTTTGCAACCATCAATCGTATATAGATTTAGCTTTACTGCCAACACTATACCCAAAAATGAATTTGTTTACTAATAAGTTTGCATGGAACTCTTTTCTGTTTGGTAAAATTGTTAAGTTGGCAGATTTTTATCCGGCCAATTTAGGTTACGAACAATCGATAGATAAAGTAACCAAAAAAATGAACGAAGGTTACTCGGTACTTATTTTCCCTGAAGGTACACGCTCTACAACGGGTAATATTTTGCGCTTTCATAAAGGAGCTTTTCTTCTAGCGGAAAAATTGCAAGCCGACATCATCCCTATTGTATTGCATGGTGCTGACTATTGTTTGCCTAAAAACGATTTTTATTATAGAGAAAGTACACTAACATTAAAGATTTTACCCCGCATAAAAGCTACGGATGATTTAGTAAAAAATGGTTATCAAGATGCAGCCAAAAACGTTTGCGCTGTAATGCGTAAAGAATTTCAGGTAATTAAACAACAAGTAGAAACTACTAGATTTTATAGAGCTGAATTAATTAGAAATTATATTTACAAAGGTCCTGTATTAGAGTGGTACTGTCGTATAAAAACAAAATTAGAAAACAATTACCAGCAGTTCGAAGATTTACTTCCTAAAAAAGGAAAAATTGTAGACATTGGTTGTGGATATGGTTTTCTATCTATTATGCTAGGCTTAATGAGCAAACAACGAGAAATTTTAGGGATAGATTACGATGATGAAAAAATTCAAATAGCTCAAAATTGTTTATCAAAATCAGAGAAACTAAATTTTGTTTGCGCTGATGTAACTACGTATAATTTCGAAAAAGCAGATGCTTTCATCATAAACGATGTATTGCACTACTTTTCAACTGAAAAACAAATTCAGTTAGTCGAAACCTGTATTAAACAATTAAATCCTAACGGTGTTTTAATAATTCGAGATGCCGATGCTAGCATGCAAAAGCAACATCGTTTTACAAAATTGACCGAATTTTTTTCTACTAAATTCGGTTTTAATAAAACAACACAAGGTAAACTTCACTTTTTTTCTTCATCTTTGATAATAGATATTTTAAAGAAATTTCCGGGATTAAGCTATCAGAAAATAAGTGACAGCTCTATCACATCAAATAATATATTTGTTATTACAAACAACAACAACAATGAGCAATAAATACGATGTGGTTATTATTGGCAGCGGCCTAGGCGGATTATGCAGCGCCTACATTCTAAGTAAAGAAGGATACAATGTTTGTTTATTAGAAAAAAATAGGCAGATAGGAGGAAATCTTCAAATATTTTCAAGGAGCAAATCTATTTTTGATACCGGTGTGCATTACATTGGTGGCTTAGCTGAAGGGCAAAACTTAAACCAATACTTTAAATACTTTGGTTTAATGGATAAGCTAAAATTAAAGCAATTAGATTTAGATGGCTACGACCATGTAAGCTTTAAAGGAGACCCAATAGTATATAAACATGCACAGGGCTATGATAATTTTGTTGAGCAACTTGCCCAGCATTTTCCACAAGAACGAGAAAATCTTATTAGATATGTGAAAAAAATGGAAGCAATTTGTAACCATTTTCCATTATACAGGGTTAGTAACGAGGTTAAAGATGTTACACATGCCGATTTTTTGCAAACAGATACCAAAGCCTATTTAGAATCTGTTACTCCAAATAAAAAATTACAAAATATTTTAGGAGCCACAAATCCGTTATACGCAGGTGAGGCAGATAAAACACCTTTATATGTACACGCACTTGTTGTAAACTCTTATATAGAAAGTGCCTGGCGTTGTGTTGATGGTAGTGGACAAATTGCTAAACACTTAGGCGATTCTATTAAAAGTATGGGGGGCACTATTCTTAATTATAGCGAAGCAAAAAAATTTAATTTTTTAGGTGATGAAATAAAAGAGGTAGAACTTACAGATGGTAGAATTATTGAAGGCAAAAAATTTATTTGTAATACAGATTTATCAAAAGCCTTAGAAATGGTTGATACTAAGTACTTACGTCCAGCTTTCAGAAATCGCATAAATAATTTAGAAACCACTACATCCGTCTTTATTGTTTATTTGGTTTTAAAACCCGGTACTTTAAAATATTTCAATTATAATGTTTATCACAATTTTGGTTCAGATGCTTGGGATGCCATAAACTATACTGATGAAACCTGGCCTAAAGGTTATGCCATGTTTTCTCAAGCATCTTCGAAATCGCCTGACCATGCAGATAGTTTAATTGTAATGGGTTATATGCGTTACGATGAATGTCAGCAATGGGTAAACACTAAAAACATTACGCCAAATCACGTTGAAAAAAGAGGGGATGATTATGAGGATTTTAAAAACAGAAAAACAGAAAAATTGTTAGATGCTATAGAGCACAGTTTTCCTGGAATTAGAAAAAACATTGTTAGTCAACACACCTCAACCCCGTTAACCTATAGAGACTATATTGGCAGTAAAGATGGCAACTTATATGGCATTGCTAAAGACTATAAAGACCCTTTAAGAACATTTATTTCGCCACGCACAAAAGTGCCAAACTTATTGCTAACCGGGCAAAATATTAATTTTCACGGGGTTTTGGGTGTTACCATAAGTGCAGTGGTCACCGCAGCAGAATTGGTTGACAAAAACAAGCTTGTTAAAGAAATACAATCGGCTACCTAAATTTAGTTTTTCTGTGTAACTTTATTGTACTTAATTGCAACAGTAATGCAACGTAGAGCATTTGTCAAAAACTCCTTATTTACTTTATTAGCCATGAATAATTTAACCGATTTAAAAAATCTATCAAATACATTTACTCCACACCAAGGTAAAATGCCCCTGTTGTTTGTTGGGCATGGAAACCCAATGAATGCCATAGAGGATAATGAGTATAGCAAAAAATGGAAAGCTGTAAGTGTCGAGTTACCAAAACCACAAGCTATATTATGTATTTCAGCACATTGGGAAACACGCGGCACATTTGTAACAGCAATGCAAAAACCAAAAACCATTCACGATTTTGGTGGGTTTCCTCAAGAATTGTTTGATGTACAATATCCAGCAAATGGAAATCCAACATTAGCTAAGCTAATAAAAGACGATATACAAAATACCAATGTACAATTAGATGATAGCTGGGGTTTAGACCACGGGTGTTGGAGTGTTATAAAACAAATGTACCCAAATGCTGATGTACCCGTGCTTGAATTTAGTTTAGATTATACCAAACCTCCACAATATCATTATGATTTAGCTAAAGAATTATCTTCTCTGCGAAATAAGGGTGTGCTTATTGTTGGAAGCGGAAATATGGTACATAATTTAGGGATGATAAATTGGCAAAACCCAAATGGTGGTTATGATTGGGCAGATGAAATGAATACAACTTTTAAACGTTTAATTGAAACCAATAATCATAAGGAGTTAATAAATTATTCCTCGTTTGGAAAAGCAGCTGTATTGGCTATACCAACGCCCGAGCATTATTTACCTCTACTTTATATAATGGGCTTAAAAGAAGAAAAAGAAGCTATCAGTTTTTTTAATGATAAAACCATGATGGGTTCTCTTTCAATGACATCGGTAAAAATTGAAACAGCATAAACTAATTAAATTTAAACATGTCGGACAATAATCAAACAAACTACCTAGAAAGCGTTACTAAGCAATTTTTGTATTATAAAAAACTTGCCGATCAATCTATACAACAAATTGAGCCTCAACAGTTATTTGTACAGCCTAATGAAAATTCAAATAGTATTGCTGTTATTATAAAACACATGGCTGGCAACATGATTTCACGTTGGACAGATTTTTTAACTACTGATGGAGAAAAACCTTGGCGCAAACGCGATGATGAATTTGAAAATAACATTACTGATAAAGAACAATTATTAAAGCTTTGGGAACAAGGGTGGAAAGTTTTTTTTGACTCATTAGGTTCATTAACAACCGGAGACTTACAACGAATTATTTATATACGTAATGAAGGGCATACGGTAATGGAAGCTGTAAATAGGCAGTTAGCTCATTATCCTTATCATGTAGGGCAAATTGTATATGTAGCCAAATTATTGAAGCAAGCAGAATGGAATAGTTTATCTATTCCTAAAAATAAATCTAATGATTATAATGTCGAAAAGTTTTCAAAAGAAAAACACCGAAAGCATTTTACTGATGAAAAATAAAAAACCCATGTACAATTAAATACATGGGCTTAAAAAATTATCTAGAATAATTAGTTCCCTCCAAATTTTATAGAAAGTCCGGCTTTTATAATAGAAATATCATATCCCAACTCTGAATAAACACCAATGTTTGGAGTAAAGAAATATCTGGCCGCTACTAAAACACTTGGGCGTACAGAAACACTATTAGTATTTGGATTTAAATATGTGCCTCCGGCAGGTCCATTATCAGAATATAAAGAGCTATAAATATTTATTTGAATGATAGGATACACATCAAACTTTTTCTTGTTTAAAAAATCAAAATGATAAGTAGCTCTTGGACCGAAGGCTAAGGTCGTCCATCTTTCCTTATAAATATTTACACCATCAGTATAATTATAATGAGAGCCTTGATAACCAAATTCTAGTCCTGCACCTATAGTGCCTATACCAACATGTATAATGCCATACTCATAACTAGCTGTAAATGCCGGGCTTATTGAAATACCTGTACCATATCCATATAATCCTGTTCCATATGCAATAGTATTACCAAAGCCTACTCCTAAATTGATGGCGCTTGTGCCTTTTTTAAAGCATTGTTCTTCTTGTGCTTTTGATATAGTAGCTATACTTATAAGTGCAGTTGTTACAAATAGTATTATTATTATTTTTTTCATGATTTAAGTTTAAATTATTTTACGCAAATATACACGGTTAAATTTCTTTTAAAAGAAGATTTTACGCAGTTTACAATGTGTAAAATTTACCTCTAGAATCCTCATAAGTGAAATTAATTAGAACGTTAAAAGTGTTAATTCTTAAAATTATTAGAATAGCTGCGCATAATGGCTTCAAACATCATATCACCAAAGATATGATAGCCTTTTGCTGTAAAATGCACTTTGTCTTTCTTTGCTAAACCCGCTTGTTGCCATTTAATAATACTCTTATAGCCACCCATTACAGCAAATATATCCCAAAGGGCCGCGTTATTTTTTTCGGCAAGTTTATAAATGCACTCTTCCACAGTCGCGCTTTTTTTGTTGGGTGTTTTTTTACGCACATAATTATCGGTAATGGTGTTAAATAAAATAGCACAGGTTGGGGATGCCTGCCTAATAATGGATACAATAGAATCATAATGAGCTATATAATCCTCGGAAGAAAAGGTTTTGCCCTGCACATCGTTTACACCCAAAGAAAGGATAACCAAATCAGGCTGCAGGGTTTTTAATTGTTGTGCAAATAGTTGACAGCGTAAAACAGATTGTGTAGATGCCCCATTAGCTCCCAAGGCCGCATAGTAAAAACCCGGTTCATCTGCATTTCGCACATCAAAGCCATACAGAACAAAATCTCTTTGAACGGTGTCCTTTCTTACCATTATAAAGGTTATAGAATCTACAGACTTTTCTAATATAAACTGAGAGTATCCTTTATCTTCAAAATCTTTTCGTTTAAACTCTACATGTTCTTTTATAGTAAAGAAAAAACTTTTATTGAAGTTATGATATACTCTTATAGAGTTAAAATTTTTATGATGCGGATTTTCAAGGATTTTCATTCCAAAATAATTTGCGCTATCATTTGTAGTGGCAATTATTTGAGCCATTCCTACATTCGGGCAAGAATTTTTTATCACCGCAGTACGACAACTCCTCCATTTGCCATTAGAAAAACTGGTAAAATAAGGTGGGGAGTTTGTTTTTATAATCTTAAACGGAAAAGCAAAAAAACCACCACCCTTAGTTTGTTTTAAATTTTGGAAGTTTGTAATCAATTCATCCCCCCACATACCACCTTGTATATGGCTTCCTCCAATTTGCACAATTCTAATTTCATTTTCTTTTCCATTCATAAAAGCATTTAGTTTTTTATAAAAAGAAAGCATAGAACTACTATCTTTTCCAAAAACTATTTTATTGGCTCCATAATTTATAAATGGATATTTAGTTACTTCTGTTTGAGAAAATAAAAAAGTAGAGGCAGAAAAAAATAGTAATAACAAGCACTTCTTAATCATAAATTTTTACCGTTTTTTTTCTGAATAAAATTATTGTAATCGTTCATTAAAGCACTGTATAAAAGTACAGCAATTTTGCGAGCACCAACCGGAGAAAAGTGTATATAGTCGGTAGCAGCTATGCCTTGATCTACCCAACTAACCATACTATTTCGGCCGCCCATGCAATCATACATATCAAAAAAAGCACAATTGGTTTGAAAAGCTGCTAAGCGTATAGCATTTCTTACATTTTCTAATAAAGGATAGGTAATATACTCATCTCCTTCTTTTATACTCATGTCTGATGGACCAACAACTAATATACTCACATTTGGTGCAATTTTTCTAATAGAGATAATTTGTGCACGCAAAAATTCACCAAAGTTTTTTGCCATAGTTTCATCTTTAATATTTGGCAAGGTGTTTCCTCCAAACTGCAGAATAATAAATTTTGTATTCAGGTAATCGTAAAATAATTTAAGATGTTGTAAATTCATTTGGTTAAAAAAGGTTCCCGAACTACCTCTCAAACCAAAATTATCAATCATTACACCACCATCTCCCTCTAAAGATAAGCCAAAAATATCAGGGCTATCTTTTCCCTGAAATTTAATTTCAAATGTATTTGGTGCTTGAGTCAAATCAAATTGTTTTACGTTAAAATTTCCTCTTGTAACAAGTGTATCCGTAGTTTTCAGTACATCATTTTCAAGAAATTGTATTTGTGTTTTTTTGTGTGTACCGGCATAAAATAATTTTACTTTATTAAAAGATGCAACCAGGTTTCCTGCATTTTTTGTTACTCTCACTTTAAACCAAGCGTTTTTTACAGCAAGCGTATCATTGTAATTACAATATCTGCAAAAGCCCGCAGCCACTCCATAATTATTATGAGGCACACGTGTATCCTTAGCTGTAAAAATTGAGTATCTATCCCATGTGTCACTCCAACTTTGTCTTAAACCTACACTTTCAGTAACTGGCATAGCAGCTATAAAACCACATCCTTTTCCACCAAAATGAGTTTGCAATTTTTGACGTAAATAATCTGTAATTCTATCTCCTTCAATTTGTGAGTCGCCATAATGTAATATACGTATACTTTTATCATCTGATTGAACGGCTGCTAAAGATTCGAAAAAATTATATAACGCAGTTTTTGAAGAGTCTTTATACTGAATGCTTGTAATCAGTTTAATAGCCGGGTCGTTTACTTCTGTGTAGTTAATTGCTTTTTTTGCAACCGAATCTTTTGAGGGTTTTAAAGTATCCGAATCCGTAAGCTTATCTTCTGCATCTGCCAAAGCAACAATTTTAGAGATATCCGTTTTTTCGGTCTCTTTCGTTGAAAAGTAAGTAAGCAGGTTTGGGAAAGAGATTTTTTGTCCCAAAACCGTTACCCCTTCCATAGGAAAAAAGTACGAAACACCCGCCAAAGTCAACATTACCAATATGGTAAACAATAATATATGGAAAGGCTTCATGGTTTTCAAGGCGAAAACATCAAATCTAAATTTTATTTTCTATGTATAGGAAGCGTTTCGTTGATTATTCTACATAGAAAGCATAATATATTCTTAACAATAAATCAACATTAGTCTAATGTTAATATTGTTTTTTTGTATGTAAACGACTGTTTTGCTGAACGAAAAAGTACATTTTTTATTGATTATTAATGATAAAGCCGATGCTCTATTAATAGAAAGCGCCATAAAAAAGGTAGTTGAAGGGGAGTTTTTTATTGTAAACACATTTAAAAAAGCTGAAGAGCGAATTTTAAGTCATAAAATTGATGTGATTATTTCTGCATTACAATTACAAGATAGAGATGCTATTGATTTTATATATGCATTAAAAAATCAAAGCAAAAAGCATTATTATATTATCATTAGCGAAGACTCTTCAACCTACATTGAAAAAGAAGCATACAAAGCCGGAGCAAACGATTATTTAATAAAAACCAATTTAGACAGTATTGGGTTCAAAATAAAAAATTTAGTCTCCTATCTACATAACATAAATAAAGTAAATACACCATTGCCGAGCATCATAATTGATGAAGAAAAATATTTGATTTTAAAAGAAAGTCTACCCTATTTTTTACCGGCAAAAGAATTTGAAATAGTAAAACTCTTTTGTGGGTCGCCCGAAAAAATATTTAGCCGCAACGAAATAGCTACCAGTATCTGGAAAGATCCTTTAGTTGCAAAATCTCGCATAATTGATGTACACATTACACACATCAGAAAAGTGTTAGGTAAAGAAATTATTAGGTCGGTAAAAAAAATTGGCTACGGTTTAAGAGCTTAACAAGTTCTATCGTATTTTAAAATTTATAAGAAAAACCAACGCCAAGTACTTGTTTAAACTGCACGCGGGGGCCAACCAAAGTTCCATCGGCTTGTTTAATTTTTACAGCAGGGTCGTAAATTAATTGGGTGCTAAAAGTAGCGCTAATAAATTTATTCACCTTCATGCTTAAAAGAGTAGTCCAGTTTACATACAAGTTTTCCGGATGATTAAGATAATCGCCAAACACTTCAACCATAGTGCCAAAAGCTACATTTTGCATTATGTTGCGTTGAAATTGTGCTTTTGCATAGCCCCCAAACTGATAGCGTATATTTTTGTAAGGAGTTACAACAACTCCATTAGCACCTAACACCTGAGCCTGAACACCAAAAGCACCTTCTTTAGCAAGTGTGTTATCGCCAACATAGGTTAAACGCCCAGTGGCGGGCGATACAAAAAATGAAAGGCCTGGAACCACTTCAAAATCTAACCCTAACGCTATTAAACCATAAGCAGGTGCCATAAAGTTTGATATTTTTACGGAATCGTTTGGATAATTATACCCTGGTGCAAATTGTGTTTTAAAATCAAATAAAGCAGAATAATATGCTTTTTTAAAAGCCTCTCTTCCAACCTTTGAAGTTAATTGAATGCGGTCATCAGTTTTTAACCAATCTTTACTCGAACCATTTTTAATTACACCATAAGCCAAGTTAATATTAGTGTTCCAAATGATTTTACCCTTTTTATAATTGAAAAACAAATTTACCAATCCACCTACCGATATAGCTCCCTGACCACCGGCAGCCCAATTAGTAAGTGATACTTCCTGCCCGTTAACTGATATAGTGCCGCCACGTCTCCAATGTTTCGAAGATGTATCGGTGTCAGCCTTCAGCTTACCTGCTTCTTCTAATAAAGTAGTAGCATCTGCTTTTGTATCTTGTGCTTTAAGATTTGTTATGCTTGTTAGTATGGCAAGCGCAAAACAATATACAGTTGTAGTTGTTTTTTTCATTGTAAAGAAGCTTAAATAGTTTACTTTTTAGTTTTCGGTTGAATTTGCCTTTGTTTCGACATTTCCTCTAAACGCTGTTGAAAGTTTGATTTTTTAACCGGCTTTTTCATGTGTGTTTCTATTTCCGCACGAATTTTTTTATCATCAATTACTTTACGCATAATAAAGGTTTGTGCAAATGTAATTACGTTGGCTAAAAAGTAGTACCAGCTTAAACCAGATGAATATGAATTCATAAAACTTAAAAATATAACCGGCATTAAATACATCATAACTTTCATGCCCGGCATTTGTGTTTGCGTATCGGGTGTTAAGTATTTTGCATTCATCCATGTATAAGCAATAGTTGATACAAACATTAACAATGCAAATAAACTAACGTGATCACCATAAATAGAATTTATAATAGGGATGTTACCAAAAGTCCAGATAGAATCATAAGTAGATAAATCGGCCGCCCATAAAAACGCTTTTTGGCGTAATTCTATAGATGCGGGAAAGAAGTTTAGTAAAGCAATTAAAATTGGAAATTGAATTAATGCCGGAATACAACCTGAAAACGGGCTGGCACCTGCTCGTTTATAAAGCGCCATGTTTTCCTGATTTTTTTTCATGGCATCAGCAGGGTCAGAAAACTTTTTGTTTATCACATCTAACTCGGGTTTTAACAGGCGCATTTTAGTAGATGACATATAGGTTTTGTAAGCAATAGGAAATAATAATGTTTTTATAATAATGGTTAGCATTAAAATAATAAGCCCAAAATTTACCGCCGATTTAGTGTTATCAAATGCATTAAACACCGGTATAACCAACCATTTATTTATCAGATTAAAAACAGGCCAACCAATGTTTATCATTTTTTCTAATCCCAAATCATATTGTTTTAAAATATTGTATTGGTTTGGTCCAAAGAAATAACGCATTTCATATGTTTCACTTGGACCGTGACCATAAGGTAAATTTAATTCAGTTTTCATGCGCTTTACATGTGTTAACGAACCTTTATCTGCCTGTGTTTTTACAAAAGCACCATCTTTTAAAAACCCTTTATCGCAAATAATGGCAGATGTAAAAAATTGTTGCTTAAAAGCAACCCATTTAACTGGTGCATCAGCAATGCTTTTTTCTTCGTCTTTTCCAGGATTAATGTAATCCGCATCTTCCTCATTAAATTTCCAATATATGGTAGAGTTTTGTTTTTCTTTTTCAATATGTTCTTCTTGCGACGGCGTTAAAACATTCCAATTAAAAGTTACTTGGTCGGTATTTTGAGAAATAATATTTTGCATGCCAACCATTTTAACTTGGTAGTTAAGTGTATAAGCATCATTTTTTAACGTGTATATATATTCTATATAATTGGCAGGATTTGCAGTTGGCAATCGCAAACTAATTATTTGCTCATCGGCAGTTTTCTTTATATCACTTGCTGAAAAGTAAAGACTATCTGTATGAACTTGTAGTGTGTTATTATAAGCTAAAAACACTAAAGCTTGGGAAGAAGAATCTGCATTATCAAAAAGCTCAACCTTTGTCTTTTTATCCGGACGGGTATACTCTTTTAACTCAACCGAAGCCACATTACCACCTTTAGATTGAAGAACTACCTTTATTTTACTATTTTCTAAAACTATTTGCCTATTTTCTCCTTTGGCAGCAACTGCAAAATCTTTATAGGTACTTTTAAGGTTTACCTCAGCTATAGAATCTTTATTTATATGTACCTCAACTGTGTCAGCCAATTTTATTGCTGCAACTGTTGATTGTGCCTCTGCTTTAGATCTCTCAATAGCATCTACCTGCGCTATTGAGTCTTGTCTTTGCTTTTGTTTTTTTATATCCGCTTCAGATGGCTTATTTAAATAAAGCCACCCTATTAAAATACCGCCAATAAGTAACAATCCTAAAAGGGAGTTCCTGTCCATGTTTCAAAAATTAAAGGGGCAAAGATATACATTACAATGGTTTTTTAACAAGGCTTTTCGGCGAGTTATTTGGCAAGTAAATTACCGCCACCAACCGACATATTTTCTACATTTACCGAAATTTTTACAAATGAACTTGGATTTTAAAAACAAACGTGCGCTTGTATCGGGTAGCACACAAGGCATTGGCAAAGCAGTTGCTATTGAATTGGCTTTACTAGGCGCTAACGTTACCTTATTAGCCCGCAATGAGGAGGCTTTAAAAAAAACAAAGGCAGAACTTAATACAGATAAAGGTCAACAGCACTCTTATATAGTGGCTGATTTTAGCAACCCCGAAGATGTTAGAAAAAACGTAAACCACTATATTCAGCGTCAAGGGGCAGTAAACATTTTAGTTAACAACACTGGTGGCCCTCCAGCTGGACCTATTAATTCAGCTAAAACTGAAGAATTTATTTCTGCTTTTAATAATCACTTAATTTGTAATCATATTTTAACACAGGCCTGCTTAGATGGTATGAAACATTCGGGTTATGGGCGCATTATCAATATTATTTCTACCTCAGTAAAACAACCCTTACATAACTTAGGCGTATCAAATACGATACGTGCAGCGGTGGCTAATTGGTCGAAAACCTTGGCTAACGAGCTTGGTCAGTTTGGCATTACGGTAAACAATGTATTACCCGGTGCTACACACACACAGCGTTTACAAGGCATTATAGAAAATAATTCAACTAAAAATCAAAAGCCAATAGACGAGGTAAAAAACGACATGCTTAAGGAAATTCCTATGAAACGTTTTGCCGAAGCCGCCGAGATTGCTAATGCCGTGGCATTTTTGGCAAGTCCGGCAGCAGCTTACATAAACGGAGTAAATTTGCCGGTTGATGGCGGGCGAACAGCTTGTTTGTAAATTCTAAGAGGCGTGTAAAAAAGCTTCAACTTTTTCGTTTAGCCAAGTTAAGGCTTTCTCCTTGTTTTTAAAATGTTTTGTCTCAGCTTCGGGTTTATCGTAGTTTATATAGTGTGATGATTCTAATCCGCTAACCATATTTTGCGATACCATAGCACGTGATATAAGATTTGCATTATTATAATTTCGTATGCCCGACATTTTTCGGGCTATATCAGCTATTATTACATTTCTCTTATTAAAGTCATATAACAAAGCATGAGGTTGCCCACTAGATAGTTTGTATAATTTATCTAACAACTCAATAGCCATTTTTTCGTCTATCTCTGCATCTTTGATAAAAAATATCTCTATTACGTGTTCGTTTATTTTGGTAATTGTACCTGCTGAAAACTCCATAACAATAGATTAACTATATTATTCTATCGATAAAATTACGAATTTTATCCTTAAAAAGATAAAACATTCTTTATCCTTTTGTAATGCTTACATTAACTCTATCTTTATCTTTGCCTGATATTTAAACTATGGAAAAGCTTTCGGTTACACTCGTTCAAACCTCTTTAACTTGGGAAAACGCAGAGGCTAATATTTCCAATTTCGATAAATTGGTTAATTCCATTCAAAAAACAGATGTTATTGTTTTGCCCGAAATGTTTACTACAGGGTTTACCATGCAACCTACAAAAAATGCCGAGCCTGCTAATGGCAAAGGCTTGCAGTGGATGAAACAAAAAGCTTCAGAAAAAAGTTGCACCATTACCGGAAGTATTTGTGTAGAGGAAAATAAAAAATACTATAACCGTTTATATTGGGTTGAACCAACTAAGCAACAACAATATAACAAACGCCATTTATTTAGAATGGGTACCGAAGACCAGCATTATACAATGGGTACAGAAAAAATTATTCCTACCATAAAAGGGTGGAAAATTTTACCCTTAGTATGCTATGATTTGCGTTTCCCTGTATGGAGTAGAAACAGATGGCAGAAAAAGAATAATGAATTAGTAGCCGATTATGATGTACTGATATATGTTGCCAATTGGCCCGAAGTTCGTAACTACCCTTGGAAACAGCTACTAATTGCCCGTGCCATCGAAAATCAATGTTATGTAATAGGCGTTAACCGTATTGGTGTTGATGGTAATGGATTTAATCATACAGGAGATAGCGTTATAATTAATCCTCTAGGACAAATAATAAGCCACGCCAAAGCAAACGAAGAGAGTACTGAAACTGTTGAATTAGACTATGACTTTTTAACCGAGTTAAGAAAAAAATTCCCGGTTGGTTTAGATGCCGATCATTTTGAAATTATTTAAACAAAAATTCTATGAAAATATTTATTGGTAGCGATCATGCCGGTTTTATACTAAAAGAAAAAATCAGAAAATATTTGGCAGAAAAAAAACACGAAGTGGTGGACTGTGGTTGCTATAGTGAAGAGCGCGCCGATTACCCTGATTATGCGCATAAAGTTGCGGAAAGTGTTTTAGCTGATAAAACTACCCTAGGCATTTTGCTTTGCGGAAGCGGAAATGGTATAAATATAACAGCTAATAAACATAGCGGTATTCGCTCAGCGCTTTGCTGGATGCCAGAAATTGCCAGCATGGCAAGGCAGCACAATAATGCCAACATTATAGCGTTACCCGCTAGGTATATAGCTGATGATGTTGCTTTTGCTTGTGTAGATGCTTTTTTAACCGCCAATTTTGAAGGTGGTCGCCACCAAGACCGCATAAACAAAATAGAGGTGTGTTAAAAAACTTTGCATAACTAATAAATCGTGGCATCTTAATTGCAGTATATTCGTTGCATAAAAACAATCACATGCTAACTATGACAACCCTTGAAAATGTTTTAACTGAGTTAGAAAACAAAGTTTTAACCATTACAGTTAACCGTCCCGATAAGTTAAACGCCCTTAATGCTAAAACAATTGAGGAGCTTCACGAAACTTTAATTGAAGCAGAAAATAACAAAGAAATTCGCGCTGTTATTTTAACCGGGTCTGGTACAAAATCGTTTGTAGCTGGTGCTGATATTGCCGAATTTGCTAACTACAATATCGAACAAGGTAAAATGCTAAGTGCAACTGGTCATTTTAAACTGTTTAATTTTATCGAAAACTATTCTAAACCTATTATAGCAGCCGTTAATGGTTTTGCATTGGGCGGAGGCTTAGAACTTGCTATGGCTTGCCATATGCGTGTTGCCAGCGATAATGCTAAAATGGGTTTACCCGAAACATCGTTAGGGGTTATACCCGGTTATGGCGGAACACAACGTTTAGCGCAACTTGTGGGTAAAGGCAAGGCTTTTGAAATGATTACTACTGCTGATATGATTAACGCACAGGATGCTTATAAATGGGGTTTGGTAAACTATGTTGTAACACCTGAAGAGTTACTTAATAAGTGTAAAGAAATTGCAGCCAAAATAACCAGTCGCTCACCGGTAGCCATTAAAACAGCTATTAAAGTTATTAATGCAGGCTTTAACAACAAGTATAATGGCTATGATGTTGAAATAGAAGAGTTTGGTAAAATGTTTGGTACCGCCGATTTTAAAGAAGGTGTAAAAGCATTTTTAGAAAAACGCAAACCAACATTTAATGGCAATTAAAAAAGGCATTGTTTATTATTGCTTATTAATTTTTTGCTGTTTTCTATTAACTAACTGCCATTTTAAAAAAGAAATTAAACCTCCTGTCAATTTAATTGGTGCAGATAGCATGGAGTTTATTCTTACCAATTTAACTATTACCGAAGCCGCTTTAAACACCGGCATTGCAAACGATACGGTAAAAAAAATAAATGTATTAGCAAATTATAACATTAGTTTGCAAAGGTTCGATTCTAGCTTTTCTTATTACACCCAAAACCCTAAAAAACTGAAGGAAATTTATGCTAAGGTTTTAGAGGATTTAAACAAGAAATAAGACTTAATCGCTAGCTTATTTTGCTTCAAAATTTAGTACCTTTGGGCTTCTTTAAAAGCCAATTTAATTATGGATAAATTTTCATACGTGGGTACTAGTGATGTTAATGCGATAGAGGGACTTTTTCAGCAATATTTAAAAGACCCTAATAGTGTTGATGCGTCTTGGAGAGATTTTTTTAAAGGTTTTGAGTTTGCTCAAACCTCATACAGTGAAAAAGGTGGTGGGGCAATCCCTGAAAATGTCAGCAAAGAATTTAAAGTAATTAATTTAATAAATGGTTATCGCCAACGCGGGCATTTATTTACTAAAACAAACCCTGTTAGAGAGCGTAGACAATATACACCAACACTTGATTTGGAAAACTTTGGGCTTACATCTGCAGATTTAGAAACCGTTTTTCAGGCTGGTAGCGAAATTGGTATCGGTTCTGCCAAACTAAAAGATATCATTGTTCATCTTGAGTTGACTTATTGCCAAAGCATTGGTGTTGAGTATTTATTTATGCGCGAACCTAAAGTAGTAAAATGGCTACAGGAACGCATGGAGAAAAGTAAAAACACGCCTGCATTCAGTAACACCGAAAAGAAAAGTATTTTAAATAAACTAACTCAAGCTGTTGTTTTTGAAAATTATTTAGCTACAAAATTTGTAGGTCAAAAACGTTTTTCGTTAGAAGGTGGCGAGGCTCTTATTCCTGCAATGAACAGCTTAATGGAACATGGTGTCGAATTGGGTATACAAGATTATGTTATTGGTATGCCGCATCGCGGGCGCTTAAATGTCCTTACTAACATTATGAACAAAACATATAAGGATGTTTTTACCGAGTTTGAAGGAAGGCCAAGTGAAGATAGTTTGTTTGATGGTGATGTAAAATATCATATGGGTTACTCATCAGACCAAATAAGCGATAAAGGAAAAAAAGTACACGTAAGTTTAACGCCTAATCCTTCGCATTTAGAAACTGTAAATCCGGTTGTTGAGGGAATTGCTCGTGCAAAAATTGATAATCTTTATAACGGAGATAACAGCAAAGTTTGTCCTATTTTATTACATGGTGATGCTGCTATGGCAGGCCAAGGCATTGTGTATGAAGTAATACAAATGAGTTTGTTGGAAGGTTACAAAACCGGAGGTACAGTTCATTTTATCGTAAACAATCAAGTTGGTTTTACTACTAATTTTATAGATGGTCGTTCTTCAACTTATTGCACTGATGTTGCAAAAGTTGTTTTATCACCTGTATTTCACGTAAATGGAGATGATATAGAGGCCGTTTGTTTTGTTGCTCAGTTAGCAATGGATTTCCGCCAAACGTTTCATCGCGATGTTTTTGTAGATATTTTATGCTACAGAAAATATGGACATAACGAAGGAGACGAGCCTCGCTTTACACAGCCTTTGCTTTATAAAATAATTGCTGCGCATCCTAACCCTAAAGACATCTACGTAAAAAAATTACAAGCTGATGGCAACCCTTTGGCAGAAAAGGCTATAGAAATAGAAAAGAAATTTAAAGCTGAACTAGATGTAAATTTAGATGAAGCTAAAAAAACGGAAAAAGCTAAAGTAACTTCTTTCTTAGAAGGAAATTGGAAAGGTGTAAAAATGTCAACGGTAAAAGATTTTGAACAATCTCCTGAAACAGCAATTAGCGATAAATTATTTTTAGACCTTGCCAAACGTACTACCGAATTACCAAAGGATAAAAAATTCTTCAATAAAATTCAGAAAGTATTTGATGATAGAAAGGCCATGATTGCCAATGATAATTATGATTGGGCAATGGGCGAATTATTAGCTTACGCATCTTTAATGAGTGAAGGGCATCATGTACGTTTTAGCGGGCAGGATGTTGAGCGTGGCACATTCTCTCACCGTCACGCAGTTGTAAAGGTAGAGGATAGCGAAGAAGAATACATTCCATTAAATAAACTTGGTACAAAAGGTGAGCTTCGTATTTTTAACTCTTTGTTAAGCGAATATGGCGTACTTGGTTTTGAGTACGGTTATGCGTTTGCATCGCCAAATATACTTACCATTTGGGAAGCACAATTTGGTGATTTCTTTAACGGTGCTCAAATTATTATTGACCAGTATCTTGCCGCTGCTGAATATAAATGGCGCCGTATGAATGGTTTAGTTGTTTTATTGCCACACGGCTACGAAGGCCAAGGACCAGAGCACTCATCAGCGCGAATGGAGCGTTTCTTACAAATGGGCGCGGAAAATAATTTACAAATTATTAATGCAACTACTCCGGCACAACAGTTTCACGCTATCCGTCGTCAGTTAAAACGCGATTTCAGAAAACCCTTAATTTGTTTTACACCTAAAAAATTATTGCGCTACCCAACTTGTGTTAGCACACTGAAAGATTTTACAAACGATCGTTTCCACGAAGTATTAGATGATACCGCAGCGGATGCAAAAAACGTAAAACGCGTTGCATTTTGTAGCGGAAAAATTTATTATGATTTAATTGAGCGTCGCGAAAAAGAAGGTGTAAATGATATTGCATTTGTGCGTATCGAACAGCTGTATCCTTTCCCTGATAAACAAATTGATGCTGTTCTAAAAAAATATAACAAAACAAAAGATTATTTGTGGGTTCAGGAAGAATCTGAAAACGCAGGCGCATGGAGACATGTAGCACATACATTGAAATCTTTAAACTTAGTTTATGTAGGTAGAAACGAAATGGCGGCGCCTGCAACCGGTTTTTCAAAAAGACACGCAGCGGAGTTTGAAGAAATAATGAGTAAAGTATTTTCTAAAGTTTTAGTAACAAAATAAATATTTATGGCAATTGTAGAATTAAAAGTACCAAGCCCGGGAGAATCAATTACAGAAGTAACCATTGCGCGTTGGTTAAAAAAAACCGGCGATGTAGTTGAAAAAGATGAAGCCTTAGCTGAAATCGATTCTGATAAAGCAACCTTAACGCTTAACGCTGAGGATAGCGGAAAGATTGAGATACTTGCCGCAGAAGGCGATACGGTAAAAATTGGGCAAGTAGTTGTTAAGATTGATAATTCCTTTAAACCGGAAGCTAAAGCTGCCGTTCCTAAAAAAGAGGAAGCTAAAGTTGAAGCAAAGAAAGATGAGAAAAAAGAAGTTGCTGTTGCGGCTCCGGCAGAAAAAGCAACTACTTATGCAAGTGGCACACCAAGTGTTGCAGCATCAAAAATAATGTCAGAAAATGGCGTTAAATCATCTCAAATAAATGGTTCGGGCAAAGATGGTCGAATCACTAAACAAGATGTTTTAGCCGCGCTTTCTAATGGCTTACCAAACGTACAAGAAGTTATATCAAACTCTTGGAAAGGTGGCAGAGATAAAGACCGTCAAAAAATGTCGGCACTTCGTAAAACAGTAGCTAAACGTTTAGTTGCCGTTAAAAACGAAACTGCCATGCTTACAACTTTTAACGAAGTTGATATGAGCGGTATTTATGCTATTCGCGCAAAATATAAAGATAAGTTTAAAGAAGTTTACGGCACTAACATTGGCTTTATGAGTTTCTTTACCAAAGCCGTATGCGAGGCTTTATACCACTACCCTGCCGTTAACGGAATGATTGATGGCGAAGAGTTAGTTTATAATAAATATTGTGATATTGGCATTGCTGTTAGCGCACCAAAAGGATTAATGGTTCCTGTATTGCGTAATGCAGAATTAATGAGCCTCGCACAAATTGAAAGTGGCATAAAAGATTTAGCTATAAAAGCTAGAGATGGTAAATTAACGATACCTGATATGGAAGGCGGTACGTTTACTATTACAAATGGTGGTGTTTTTGGTTCTATGATGAGTACACCTATTATTAACCCTCCACAAAGTGCTATTTTAGGAATGCATAATGTAGTTGACAGACCAATGGCCGTAAATGGAAAAGTAGAAATTCGCCCTATGATGTATGTAGCCCTTAGCTACGACCACCGTATTATTGATGGACGTGAAAGTGTTGGTTTTTTAGTGAAAGTAAAAGAAATGTTAGAGAACCCAACTCGTATTTTATTTGGTGGTAAAAACCCGGAAGAAGTTTTATTAGGCTTGTAACGACCTTATGCTAAAAACTTATTAATTATGAAATCAGTAATTTATTTTGAAAAGCTTGATGCGTTGAGATTTTTTGCGTTTTTTCTAGTTATTTGGCATCATGCTTTTTCAGTTTTATTTACAGGGATTACTACTGACGCAAGCCTTCAAACAATTATTGAAACGTTTACGGTAACAGGTGGTATAGGAGTGAATATTTTTTTTGTTATTAGTGGGTTTCTTATCACATTCCTCATGATAAGTGAAGAAAAGGTAAATGGACGTATTAATTTATTTTTCTTTTACTTAAGGCGAATATTAAGAATATGGCCGCTTTATTATTTGGTAATGATTTTAGGGATATTTGTGCTACCGCACTTTGATAATTTTTATAGTTTTTCGGGGGATAAATTCGCAAATTTGTTTTTTCTTAATAATATTTTCTCAGAAGGAACCCCATCTAATATAAATATAGCTTGGAGTGTAGCAATTGAGGAGCAATTTTATTTGCTTTGGCCTTTAGTATTTATTCTTTTCCACAACAACAAAAAACTACTCTCTTTTTGTTGTGTGGTTCTATTTGTACAAACAACCATTTACATGGGAGAACATGGGTTTGAGGCATGTTTCAGTACTTTTGGAAATTTAAGATACTTAATGGCTGGATGCTGGGGGGCTTTTTTTTATACTAATTATAAAGAACGTATTAGTTCAAGTTATCTATTAAAACCAAGTAGTTTTTGTCTTATATTTTTTTTAGCTGTGTTTTTGATTGCGGCAAGCACATTGTCTGTTTCTTATAATTTTCTTTTTAGATGGTTGTTTGTCCTATTTTATTTATACTTAGTTATTTATTCTGTAGATAAAAGCAAAGGAAAATCTAATTCCATTTTTAGCTTTCTTGGCAAATACACTTATGGGATGTATTTATATCACCCTATGATACAATCCTTTACTTACATTATTATTGGCAAATTAGGATTTGATTATGGTAAAGGAGATTTACTAAAATTTATTGCCGCAATGGCAACCTTGTTAATCACTATTGGGGTATCAATTCTATCTTATGAGTATTTTGAAAAACCTATATTAAAATTAAAAAACAAGGTTTCTACAATTCAAACTAGGGTTTAAATTATGAAAACAATTTTAACCACAATTTTATTCCTGATAGGTTTCGTTTCTTTTGCACAAAGAAAATATCCACCACGTAAGCCTCACTCAATCTACGACTCAACTCTAGCAAAAAAACTAAAAGCTGATGAGTACGGCATGCACAAATACGTGATGTGTTTTTTAAAAACAGGTCCTAATAAAAGCCTATCGGCAGACTCTTCAAAAAAAATACAAGCGGCTCATTTACAAAACATAAAAAATTTGGCAAGCCAAGGCAAATTGGTTGTTGCCGGTCCATTTATGGATGAAACTGAACTGGAGGGCATTTTTATTTTAAATGTGACAACTGTTGAAGAAGCTAAAACCCTTGTAAATACAGACCCTGCCGTGAAAGCCAGTGTACTTATTATGGATTTACATCCTTGGTATGGCTCTGCTGCTTTAATGGAAGTACCTTTTATTCACGCAAAAGTTCAGAAAAAGAGTTTTTAATTAAATTTTTATATATTTGTTATATGCAAAATTTGAACAATGCTTATTATTACTATTATCTAATGCCCAACATTGGAATGGTAAAGTATTGTAAATAATAAAGAAATTAAAAAACAATATACAGAGCCCGTTCCGAAAGAACGGGCTTTTTTTATAAGCTAATTTTTAATCTCAAAACACAAATAAAATGAAAACAAGGCCAACAACACAAGTTTACAGTAACTACACCAAACAAGATTTTTTAGTTTGGAAAACACTATTTAATCGGCAAATGGACGTTTTAGCTCCAATCGTTTCTACAGAGTACTTAAAGGCTTTAGAAGTTGTAAAGTTTAATTCTGATAAAATCCCTGACTTTACTCAAGTAAATAAACTACTGAGTCCTATAACAGGGTGGGGTTTGCAGGTGGTTCCAAACATTAGTCCGCAAAAAGAATTTTTTGAGTTTTTATCTCAACGAAAATTTACAGCCACTTGTTGGTTACGCAGCATGGAACAGTTAGATTATTTAGAAGAACCCGATATGTTTCATGATGTGTTTGCCCATGTACCATTATTAAGCAACCATGCCTATGTAAACTTCTTTAAAGGCATTAGTGATATTGCCTTAAAGCACATTAATAACCCAAGAGCCATTGAATTACTAGGCAAAATTTACTGGTTTACTATTGAGTTTGGATTGATAAAAGAAAATAATCAATTGAAAATTTACGGCGCAGGCATTATTTCATCAAAAGGTGAAACTGAATGTTGTTTAAGCAACAAGGTTATTCATCAGTTATTTGATGTACAAACAATTTTTAATACTGATTTTAGAACAGATATATTACAAGAAAAGTACTTTATTATTGATTCGTTTGAGCAACTATATAATTCGTTATCAGAAATTGAGACTTTATTAAAACATAGTTTAACACCGGTTGTTTAAAACAGCCAAATAAAATATATAATTTTACTAGTATGTGGATAGAAGAAAACAATCAGTTAAAACGCAACTTTCTGTTTAAAGATTTTAAAGCTGCTTTTGCATTTATGACAAAAGTAGCTGCAATTGCAGAAGAAATGAACCATCATCCAACGTGGACAAACGAATATAATAAAGTTGATATACGTTTATCTACTCACGATGCAGGTAACATTGTAACAGATAAAGACCGTAAACTTGCCTTAGCTATAGATAGGGTACTTGAAAAATAGTAGAAACGAATTACTTTATACTAAAGTAATTCATTTGCTAAGTTAGCTAACTCACTACGCTCTCCTTTTTGTAGGGTAACATGCGCGTATAGTTTATTATCTTTTATTTTATCAATAATATATGATAAGCCATTACTCTGAGCATCAAGGTAAGGTGTATCAATTTGATAAATATCTCCGGTAAAAATTATTTTAGTGTTTTCTCCGGCACGTGTAATAATAGTTTTTACTTCGTGCGGTGTTAAGTTTTGTGCCTCATCTACAATAAAAAACACATTGCTTAAACTGCGTCCGCGTATATAGGCAAGCGGACAAACAATAATTTTTTCTTTCTCCACCATCTCCTCAATTTGTTTGTACTCCTTTTCTTTTTCGCCAAACAAACTTTTAATAAATTTCAAATTATCCCATAATGGTTCCATGTATGGGTTTAGCTTTGATTTTATATCTCCTGGTAGATAACCAATGTCCTTATTACTTAATGGTACTATGGGACGCGCAATATATATCTGATGGAAATTACGACGTTGTTCTAAAGCTCCGGCAATTGATAAAAGTGTTTTACCAGTACCTGCAACACCTTGTATAGAAACTAATTTAATATTAGGATTTAAAATAGCATCAATAGCAAAAGCCTGTTCGGCATTTTTAGGAACTACATTAAATGCAACTGTTTTATTTACGCGACGCAACACTTTCGTTTCCTGCTCGTAAGCTGCCAATACAGATTTTTGGCCATTTTTAAGGACAAAAAAATGATTTGCCATTGGGGTGTCTCTTTTTAAAGTAGCTGAAACATCTACTTCGTTTTTTTGATATAGTGTATCTATCGCGTTAAGAGGTGCTTTCTCAACAGTGGTTATGCCTGTATAAAGTTCATCAACGTGTTTTATTTTTCCGGTTTCGTAATCTTCGGCCGTTAAATTTAATGCCTTAGCCTTAAGTCTAAGATTTATATCTTTTGAAATTAAAATAACTTTTTTGTCCGGATGATCCTCGGCTACCTTTAATGCACAATTAAGTATTTTATGGTCAGCTTTACGCTCACCAAAAACATATTCCGCATCAATGCCCTTTGCTTTTAATGCAAACTCTATTTTAAAGTTCCCATGGGTTTTTCCGTTTATAGGTGTCCAAGACTGTAGAGAATGATTCCCAGAAAGTTTATCTATATATCTTGAAAACTCGCGTGCTGCAAAGTTTTTAGTATCGTTACCCTTTTTAAACTGGTCTAATTCTTCTAACACAGTAATTGGTATAACCACATCGTGTTCCTTAAAATGCTTGATAGCTGTGTGGTCGTATATAATTACTGAAGTATCTAAAACAAAAATCTTTTTTACTTTACTTTGTTGCTTACTAACTGCTTTCTTAGCCATACCGTATTTTTTCTTAAAGCTATTTTTAATATGCCAATATGCCAAATAAACCTTTTAATATTTTCAACAGTGTTTTGTTGAAGTAATTTTCAGGTGATTTTTAAACAGTCTCCAGGTACTTTACAACTTGTTGCATGTAAAAATCTAAGCCTTGCTGCTGGGTAGTAGCAATTAAAATATCGTGCAAGGGTTCGTTTTCAGGTAAATGCATGCCAACCTTACATTTTGCTTTTGAGGAGGCTGCAATAAACTGCAAGGGTAGTTTTTGATTGAAATTAATGTCTATCAATAAGTCCTTTTCATCATCTATAAATGTTTTTATGTAAGGGCTTTGCGGCTGATAAAAAATTTTTAGCTCTTTTTTATTAAACAAATCTATATCTGTTTTTATATATGAATAATTGGGAGTTAGTTTTTCATCTACATAACCAATTGCATGCACATTTTTAGTGTATGCTTTTAACTTCTCAATAAATTTTTTAACTGTGTCAAAAGTATCGTTATTGGTAGCATCAAATAATATACCTATAATTTTTGCGTCATTTAACTTAACAAACTCTTTATTGCGAGGTAAAGCACATAGTTTTTTTATTTGATAGTTAGCAATATATTTTATCAGGAAATTCATCTACGCAATCATTTTTAAAAATTCATCTTCTGTAATTATAGCTACACCAAGTTTTTCAGCTTTTTTTAATTTTTCCGGCCCCATGTTATCTCCTACCAATAAGTAGTTCGTTTTACCGGAAATAGAACCCGTATTTTTGCCTCCATTTTTTTCAATCAAATCTTTTAACTCATCTCTGCTATGTTTTTGAAATACGCCCGAGATTACAAACGTTTTTCCACCCAATTTATCAGTGGTACTTTGTAATTGCTCTTCACTCAATTCAAACTGCAGGCCATATTTTTTTAACCGCTCCACCACAATTTTATTTTCTGCATTGGAAAAATACGCAGCTATGCTTTTTGCAATTACCCCACCTACTTCATCAATATTTACTAGTTCTTCTTCAGTTGCGTTTATCAAAGCATCAATATTTTTTACCTTTCGCGCAACCTTTTTTGCTGTAGTTTCTCCTACATGTCTAATTCCTATGCCATACAACACTCTTTCAAATGGAATTTGTTTTGACGCTTCAATTCCTTCCAATAAATTGTTTGCAGATTTTTCTGCCATCCTTTCTAAAGGAAGCAACTGTTCTTTTTTCAATTCATAAATATCAGCTATGTTATGAATAAGTTTCTCACTATATAATTGCTCGATGGTTTCACCTCCTAAACTATCAATGTTCATAGCTTTTCGGCTGACAAAATGCTCTATCTTTCCTTTTATTTGTGGAGCACAGCCGTTTTCGTTTACACAGTAATGATTTGCCTCTTCTTCTCGTCTTTCAAGCAGAGACCCACATTCGGGGCAGTGCGTAATGTATTTTACAATCTCTGCATTCGGGTTTCTTTTTGATAAATCAACGCCAACAATCTTCGGAATAATTTCTCCACCTTTTTCTACAAAAACATGGTCGCCAATGCGCACATCTAATTTTTCAATTATATCTGCATTATGTAAAGACGCTCGCTTAACAGTTGTTCCCGCAAGTAACACAGGTTTTAAATTAGCAACAGGGGTTATAGCTCCTGTGCGACCAACCTGATAAGAAATACTTTCTAAAATGGTTGAAACCTGTTCTGCTTTAAATTTATATGCAATTGCCCAGCGTGGCGATTTGGCAGTGAAACCAAGTTGCTGTTGTTGCATATAGCTATTTACTTTTATTACAATGCCATCTATATCAAAAGGCAGTTTGCTTCTTTTTTTATCCCACTCATCAATAAAGTTAAACACCTCATCAATGCTGGTGCAAAGTTTTGTATACGGAGAAATTTTAAAGCCCCATATTTTCGCCTTCTCTAAGTTTTCGTAATGCGTTGTTGCCGGAAGATTCTCTCCCATCATATAATATAAAAAGCAATCAAGTTTTCGTTTAGCAACTACTGCCGAATCTTGCATTTTCATAGTGCCGGATGCCGCATTACGCGGGTTTGCCAAAGGAGCATCCCCAATTTCTTCTCGCTCTTTATTTATTTCATTAAATACATTTAGCGGTAAAAAAATCTCGCCACGTATTTCAAAAAAATCAATGTAATCTCCTTTTAATGAGAGCGGAATGCTGCGAATTGTTTTTACGTTAGTTGTTACATCATCACCCTGCACGCCATCTCCACGAGTTACTGCCTTCGTAAGTTTTCCGTGCTCGTAAGTTAAACTAATAGATAAGCCATCAAATTTTAACTCACACACATATTCAACTCCACTACTAAACAAATCGGTTGATGTAATGCCTAAGCCTTTTTTTACGCGTTCATCAAAATCTTTTAAATCATCCTTGCTATAACTATTAGCTAGTGATAGCATGGCATATTTATGTTTAACTGCTTTAAACTCCTTAGTAATTTGTCCACCTACTCGTTGTGAAGGTGAGTTAGGAGATACAAATTCAGGGTGTTCTTTTTCTAATTTAATTAACTCTTCTAGCAACACATCAAAATCATAATCGCTTATGGTTGGTTTATCCAACATATAGTAATTGTAATTGTGCTGCTCAATTTCTTTTGAAAGATGCTCTATGCGGTGCTTAATCTGTTCGGTAGTCATTGACTAAATATCTGATTTTATAAAGTTATACTAAAGGTAAATTTATATATTCATGCCTAATTTAATGTTATTAAAAAACTTCTTTCAAAATTCGCCAATCGGCAGGGTAGTAGTTATTTATGCGGTTACCCAAATTTTTAAACCACCCCAAGTTAAAACCTTTATAGGTAAGTAAGGCAAAGCCCTTTGTTGCATCAGGTAATAAAAAAGGTTGTTTGCGCAAGTATTGTAAAGCAGTTGAAGCATCTACATCTACTTTTATAGCGCCGCTACTTATTCTGTTTTGATAAGCAAGATTAGGATGCGGTATAAAATCTTTCCCTTTTAATTGCCCAATATGTAATGGTAATTTTTTTATTTTTAATGCCGAGGTTATTTTATTTACTGCATATGTACTGCCTTTGTGGAAACCACATATCATCATAAAACTTTACAAAATCAAGGTTCTCCACATTGATGACTTTTTTCACAGCTGCATCTTCATCAGCAGAAATTTTGGTAAACAATTTATGTTGGTTGCGATTTACATGATGTTCTTCAGCAATTGTTTTCTTAAAACAAGCCAAGAAAAACCCTTCGCCTTGTGTAAGGTGTGGAAAAAACCGATAACCAAAAGCTTTATGTTTATCTGACTGAGTTTCTGTAATTCCCCATTCAGGCAAGATTTTCAGCCTGATGGGTTCTAACGAAAATTTTTCACATAAATAATCGCACATATTTTCGTTCTCTTCAACCGAGTAAGAACAAGTGCTATAAATTAAAATACCGTCTTGTTTTAATGCAGGAAGTAAATCCGTCAAAATTCTTTGCTGGCGTAAACCACAATGGTTTACATTTTCTTCACTCCAATGTTCTATAGCATCATCTTGTTTTCTAAATAAACCCGAACCACTGCAAGGAGCATCAACCACCATAACATCAAAAAAATTCGGTAAGCGAGAAAAATCTTGCGGGTCGTTATTAGTTACCATGCTATTTATAGTGCCCCATTTAGCCATGTTATGAGTTAAAACAGGTACACGCGTACTTATCACCTCGTTACTCACTAATAAACTTTCTTCGCCTAACAAAGAAGCCAGCAAGGTACTTTTGCCGCCTGGTGCCGCACAAGCATCTAAAACAATTAATGGTTTTGATGCATCAACCGTTTGCATAAAGGCTTGTTCTACAAACATAGACGAAGCTTCTTGCACATAGTAACATCCTGCATGAAATAGAGGGTCGTTTGTAAAAACGGGTCTTTCAGCTAAATAAAAAGCATTGCTTGTCCAAGGCACTTGTTTGTCAAATGCAAAACTACACGCAGGTTTTAATGGATTTAATCTAACTGAAACAGGAACAGTTTGTGCATGCGATTTTTCAAACGCAGGGATATCTACACTAAAATTTTCTTTAAGCTGATTTATAATTTGGACAGGAATTTTCATTTACTTTTCCAAATTAAGTAGTTAGTTGGGAAGTTAAACTCTTTTACATCAACATCATTTTTAAAAATGCCGTACACCGAGCTGCCACTACCACTCATAGATGCATACAGTGCTCCCGTAGTATAAAAAGTGTTTTTTATGTTTTGTAATTCAGGGTGTTGCAAGAAAATAGTTTTTTCAAAATCGTTCACTAAATCTTCCTTCCAGTTTTTGATTTCACCAGTAATTATTGACTGGATATTTTTTTCTGGCATAGCAGGCACAACTCCTTTATAGGCTAAAGCCGTATTGCTGTGAACTACCGGATAAACAACTACAACGCAATACTGACTCAAATCAATTTTAACCTCGAAAAAAATATCTCCTTTTCCAGATGCATAAACAGGTTTATTTTCAATAAAAAAAGCACAATCGCTGCCCAATTGTTTAGCAAAATTCATTTGTTCAGTAATAGATAAGCTCAATGAAAATTTATCATTTAGCAGTTTAATAAAAAAAGCCGCATCGCTGGAGCCCCCACCCAAACCGGCACCCATAGGTATAACCTTATGCAAGTGAGCTTTTACAGGAGGTAAATTATAAGTAGCATCTAATAACTTATAAGCTTTACTAATTAAATTATCTTGTGTATTTCCTTCAACCAAAATGCCCGAAAGAGATAAGTTTATTTTTTCATTCCCCCTTTGAAATTCTTTGTTTTCAATTACTTCAAGTGCATCACACCAGTTTATAGGATAAAAAACTGTTTCAATATTGTGAAATCCGTCAGAACGTTTTTCTACAATATTCAAACCAAGGTTTATCTTTGCATTCGGAAAACAAATCATTGCTAAAATTTACATGTCGAAAATCGGTATAGATATTGAGAAAGCCAAACAAATCTTACAACAAGGAAGTTTGGTTGCTATTCCTACCGAAACGGTTTATGGTTTGGCGGCCAATGGTTTGGATAAAAATGCAGTCCTTAAAATTTTTGAGGCTAAAAACCGTCCTCATTTCGACCCACTTATCATCCACACAAATTCTATTGTTAAAATTAAATTTTGGGTAAATGATTTTCCCGATTGGGCACAACAATTAGCTGATGTTTTTTGGCCGGGGCCACTAACCCTTCTCCTTCCTAAAAAAAATATAGTTCCTGATTTAGTTACTTCAGGCTTGCCAAATGTTGCCGTTCGCATTCCTAATCATAAACTTACCTTGCAATTGCTTGAGAGCCTCGATTTCCCATTAGCAGCCCCCAGCGCTAATCCTTTTGGATATGTTAGCCCAACAACCGCAGCACATGTTGCTGCACAATTACAAAACAAGGTAGATTATATTTTAGATGGCGGCACGTGCGACGTGGGCATAGAATCAACCATCGTTGGTTTTGAAAATAATTGCATTACTGTTTATCGCCTAGGTGGTTTAGCTGTTGAAGATATAGAGCATATTGTTGGCAAGGTTAATGTGCAGGTAAATCAATCGTCAAACCCAACTGCACCAGGCATGTTAAAGAGCCATTATGCCCCAACAAAACCTTTATTTATAGGTAATGTAGCTGATTTTATAAAAAACAATGGGTCAAAAAAAACTGGTGTGATTTCTTTTTTTCAAGATTACAACGTAGAAAAAAACCATCTAAAAATTCTATCTCCTGCTAAAGATTTAAAAGAAGCTGCACATAATTTGTTTGCCGCTATTAGAGACTTAGATGCAAGTAATGTTGAAGTAATTATTGCTGAAAAATTTCCCGATAATTTTTTAGGGAGATCTATAAATGATAGATTACAACGAGCTTCTGCCAAATAAAAAAGGGAGCTACGCTCCCTTTCTAAATTTTACTCCAATAAATAAATTTTCTAAAACTCATCCTCATTAAAGAAGAAATCATCTTTTGAAGGGTAATCTGGCCAAATCTCTTCGATAGTCTCATACGACTCACCCTCATCTTCAATTTCCTGAAGATTTTCGATAACTTCCATAGGCGCACCCGAGCGCATAGCAAAGTCAATTAATTCGTCTTTTGTAGCCGGCCAAGGTGCATCTTCAAGCCACGATGCTAATTCAAGTGTCCAATACATAATCTATAATTTTACTAAATAAATACTCTTTCTTGTGCAAAATTAAAGGGGAAACACAGCTCACTCTAATTTTGCTGCAAAGCAATAAAAAAAATTATGTTTTCAAAAATTATTTGAAAATTTTAAATCACTATAAATCAACAAATTAACTTAAATTGGGGGTTTTATTTTTAGAAAAACAAAACGCTTTACGAACGTTCTACCCAATCTCCACCTTCTTTGATAAGACTTATCAATTCTTGCACCGCGTTTTCAGAGGCTACATTCTTCTTAATAACCTCTTTCCCTTTGTATAAGGATATTTTACCTACGCCCGTACCAACGTAACCATAATCAGCATCTGCCATCTCTCCTGGACCATTAACAATACAACCCATAATGCCAATTTTTATTCCTTTTAAATGGTCGGTAACAGTGCGTATTTTTGAGGTTGTTTCCTGTAAATCAAACAGCGTACGCCCGCAACTTGGACACGATATATATTCGGTTTTAGAAATACGTGTACGTGCCGCCTGTAAAATACCAAAGGCGGTTGAATTACAAATTTGTGGCGATGTACAATTTTGTTGCTTAATCCAAACGCCATCTCCCATGCCATCAATTAGCAAAGCACCAATATCGGTTGAAGAAAAAAGTTGAAAATCTTGTTCAGATATGTTTTTAAAGTTTCGTTTTATAATAACGGGTATGTTACAGTTTTTTTCTTGCAGATAAACTATCATACTTCGTAGTTCGGGCATAGCCAATTCTTTAAAACTATCTAAAACCAAAACCGCATTTTTGTTTAGAAGAGTAAACTCTGCAGCTGTTACTTTCATCAACGTATCTTTATCAAAGGCAACAAAGTTTAATGTATCTGATTTTTTTACTGCTTTAAAAAACTCATCAGCACAAAATAAGGGGTAACATTGTTTTTGGTTTACATTGCTTGCCCAAGTATCTGAATTATAAATAACCCCAAGCGTTCCGGGTAATTCAAAATCAACCACATTGCTTCCAGCAAAAACAAAATCGACTGCTTGTTCGGTTAAATTCCATTTATCTAAGGGAACAGAATAATTATATCCGCAGGCAAATAAACTTGCTGCGGTAATTTTTTCTTTAGCACTAAAATCGGCAATAACGCGCGGAACATTTTTCCCTCCAATATTTAAAACTGTATTTGTATGCCTACGCTCATGCTCATATGGATTGTATGGCAAGTTCCAATCTTGAGGTGTAAGGTCTACGCTTCTTATTTTTTGATATCTATCTGCTAACGATTTCGCCACCGGAATTTCAAATTCAGGTTCTTCAGTAAGTGATACACGAATGGTATCTCCCAAGCCATCTTCCAACAAAGTACCTATGCCCACGGCCGATTTTATACGCCCATCTTCTCCATCACCCGCCTCAGTTACTCCTAAATGCAAAGGATAATTTCGGTTTGTTTCAATCATTTTTTGAACCAACAAGCGATATGCCTCAACCATTACTTGTGTGTTGCTGGCTTTCATGCTTAAAACAATATCGTAGTAGTTATTGTCTTCGCAAATGCGCAAAAACTCAAGAGCGCTTTCTACCATTCCCAGGGGGGTGTCACCATAACGTGATAAAATCCTATCGCTTAACGAACCATGGTTTGTGCCAATGCGCATAGCAGTACCATATTCTTTACAAATTTTTACAAGCGGTGTAAATCGCTTGCGGATACGCTCCAATTCAGCCTCGTATGCATTATCAGTATAATCAATTTCTTCAAACTTTTTCTTGTCGGCATAATTGCCCGGGTTCACCCTAACTTTTTCAATAACGCGGGCTGCAAATTCAGCGGCGTTAGGTGTAAAATGTATATCGGCACAAATGGGTGTATGGTAACCTTTTGCAACTAGTTGTTTTTTTATTTCTTCTAAGTTCTTAGCTTCATTTATGCTTGGTGCTGTAATACGCACTAATTCGCAACCAGCTTCAATCATACGTATACTTTGGGCTACAGTAGCTTCTGTATCCATTGTATCGGTAGTTGTCATAGATTGTAAGCGAATAGGGTTTTTACCCCCAATGCCTAAAGCACCTATTTTTACTTCGCGCGTTAAAAAACGACTATACTCAGTAAGGCTGTTGCAATAAGGTTTTACAAGCATGCTGCAAAGGTAGCAAAAGTGTTTTTAATCGGCAGATTTTACTACTACCGAATCAGTATAAAACAAATAGTAATTTTCCTTCTCAACACGCACATCTGCTACATTTTTAAACGGAAGTTCCTTTTGTGTTAAATCTTTTATGTTGTAAGATTTTAACACCCCCCCTATATAATAAAATATGTTATTGTCTTTTACCTGAAAACGTTGAAGATTTTTAATAGGAATGGTTTTAAAATAAGTACCGTAAATGTCAAAAACATAAACACCTTCTGTTGGGTTATTTAAATATAAATAACCATTGTTTTCAATCATAAAGTTTGGTTTAAAATCAGCTCCTAACAAACGGTTTAAATTGCCTGTATTTACAACCGGTTTAAAAGTTTCATCTAAACGTACAAGTTCCATGTTTTCCCTATTAAAAAACCATATTCCGTTATTAAACGAAGTACAAATGGCATCACTTTGCTCTAAACTATAGTCAAGTAAATTCATAGGGTCTCCATTCTGACTTAATAAATCATCTATAATAAGTATGGTAGCAAAATCTTTGTAAAACACCAGCATTCTTAACGGGTTAGTAGCATCCAACGAAGTTATTTTACCGGTGGTTTTATTACTAAATATTTTAAGCAAATCGCCCGTTTGACTATACTTTTTTATCTCTTCGCCTTTAATAAGATACGTGTTTCCTAAATTATCTGTCGTAAAAAAATCAGCACTTGATTTTATAGTAAAAAGAATTTTCAATTCATCATCCGCCGAAAATGAAAGCGTAATAAACGAGAGAATTAAAAACGTAGCTACTTTATATAACTTATTCATTGTATAACTTGTAAACAATAATAAGCAATTTCTTGCAATTAGCGTATAACCAATTTACCTGTTTTTATAATTGATGCAGCCTGCAAATTAACCTGATAAAAATACATACCGTTGGTGTATCTTGATACGTCAATGCCCTCTGTCGTATTGCATTTTCTAGTTAAAATTAATTTGCCTGTAACATCGTATAAGGTAAAGGTAAAATTACCCTCACTTTTTACTGTAATTAATGTGTTAGCCGGATTTGGATATATGCTGGTTTCTTGCTCCACATTATTGTAATTATTAATTCCACTAAGTGTTCCATCATGTGTTGGTCCAACCACTTGGTTTATTACCCAGTTTGCCGAATCAACAATAATACCCGTAACCGTTCCTGCAACATTAAAATTATACCAGGCAGTATCTGTTTGATGCATTACACGAATAGTAGTATCACCAATGCTGCGTTGTAAAGTATATTGTATAGGTGTAATAAATAAGGGCGTAACGCTTACATCACTAACCGTTTGTATACTACGCATAATAAAATTATTACCCTGCTGATTCCAATGCACATTAAAGGTTGGGTAACCCTCGCCATAAAACCACTGTACAAAAAACTGACCTAAATTTAAACCCGTAGTATTTTGTACGGATGTTTGAAAATCGGCAATAGTAGCGGTTGAATAACTAAACTGCTGCAAGTAATTTCTTAATGAAAGAAAGAACATACTGTCATTGTTTATTACAAAACGCAAGGTGTGTAACACAGCCGAGCCTTTATCATAACTTAAACGCGGATCAAAAATTCTGTTTTCATTCGTCGTATCCGGATTATAAACACTGCCGTTATATTGACTCATTATATTGTTATGTGCCGCCAACATATAAGGCCCCTCCTGACCAGGTTCTAAGTGCTCGTAAGCTAAATACTCCGTATATGTAGCAAATCCTTCATTCATAGTGATATCATGCCAGGTTCCACATGTAACTTTATCGCCAAACCATTGGTGACCTAATTCATGTGCTACAGTTGCAAAATCAAACCCACCAATAGTCGTCATTGTTTGATGTTCCATTCCGCCCCCTAACACGGTTTCGCAATGCCCATATTTTTGATCTGCCCAAGGATACAAGCCATAAAGCTTACTAAGTAATTCTACTAAATTTTTAGTTGAATCAAGTATTCCTTTAACATAAGGCAAAGTTGCAGGGTTGTTGTATATATAATTTTGAATTAAAATAGAATCCGAGTACCCTTGCGGATGCGCATAAATGCTATAATCTATATATTGTGCCAAAGCCACCGATATTAAATAATAATCTATAGGATGGTTATTTTTCCACTCAAATCTTTTTTGATTTCCAATTACTACTACATTGGCAAGTAGTCCGTTTGAACCAACTTTGTTAGCCGAATCGGTTGTAACAAAAACCCAGCTTGAATCTATTTTATCATGCAGTTGTTGCTTACTAGGAAACCACTCGTAAGCATGATAACACTCACTAAGCGTATAAGCCGATAGATTGCCCCAGGTAGGTGATGTACCGTTGTTGTAACCATCACCAGCTTGCGGGCCATTTATAGTGGGTGCTGTGCCATGATAATAAACAGTTGCATCAATTAACGAGCCTTGCGCTACAGGTGTAGAAAAAGGTACACGAGCTTCATCTCCATTACGACTAACAGCAGTGTTAATCCCATTCAATTTAACCGAATCAATCGTATATGTATTATAAAGTTCGAAGGCAAAACTATCCAGCGAGGTTGATGTTACAGTAGCAAGTGTGCGAACATTGCCATTAACATTTTTATTATTTATACTTAAATTTAAATTAAGATGGTAAAACTTCAAATCATATTGATTTTCTAAATTAATCAAATACGGTGAAGCTAACATAGATGCCGTGCTATTAGCATTTGCATGGCTTTTCATTTTAGTTTCTGCACAAGCAAATTTATGTTGTGCCTGCAGCGATGCTGACACAATGGATAAAACGAGGATTATTTTTTTCATAAGCGGTGGGTGGTTTTTGCCAATGTAGTTTCTGGTTAAGGGTTTCTACTGTTAAAAGTTACCAACGGTAATATAGTAGGATTAATGGGGTGGCACAAAATTTTGTATCTTTGGAAAAGCATTATTCACCTACAAAATATGACTACTAATCGAGTATGGGTTTATTTAAGTGATAAACCTTTTAACGAACAGATTGAAAATGGCTTAAAAGTTGATATACAAAATTTTCTATCAGGTTGGAATGCACACGGAAAAGCTTTAACAGCAAGCTCTGAAATTTTGCATCATTATTTCATTATCATAAAAGCAGATGAAGAGCAATATAGTGCCAGTGGCTGCAGCATTGATAAGCAATTTCAGTTTATAAAAGAAACAGAGAAAAAATACAACCTTAATTTATTAGATAGATTAATTGTTGCATATAAAAAAGAAAATGCAGTTTTTGTAATCCACTCATCAAAAGTACCTCAGCTTTTAAAAGACGGAGTTATAAATGAAAATACAATTGTTTTTAACACAACTCTTTCAAACGAAAGTGAGTATAAAACCGCTTTCGAAATCCCTTTAAAAGAAAGTTGGCTAAATAAATTTTTAGTTACCGTTAAATAATTAAGCAGTTACAGCAATTTCCTTAGCATTTGCCATAGCAATGGTTTGCGCTAGTTTTTTTGCTGCATCCATAAATATATTGGCTTGTAGGGTATCTTGTTGTAGTGCCGCAGGGCTACCTGCATCACCAGATTCGCAAATGCTTTGTATAATTGGTATTTGTGCTAATAAAGGTATAGTAAACTCTTCTGATAATTGTTGAGCACCGCCTTTTCCAAAAATATAATATTTATTGTTAGGCAATTCTGCAGGTGTAAACCATGCCATATTTTCTATAATGCCAAGTAATGGAATATTTATGTTTTCATTTCTAAACATAGCCGCACCTTTTCTTGCATCACTTAAAGCAACTTGTTGTGGCGTGGTAACAATAACAGCACCCGTAAGTGGTACCGAAGCCGCCAAACTCATTGGTATATCACCTGTGCCCGGAGGTAAATCAATAAATAAATAATCTAAATCTCCCCAATAAGCATCAAAGCATAATTGATTAAGTGCCTTAGTAGCCATTGGTCCGCGCCATATAATGGCTTGCGACGGGTCGGCAAAAAAACCAATGGATAATATTTTTACACCATAACTTTCTACCGGAATCATTCTGTTTTTTCCATCAATTTGTTTCATGGCCGGTTTTTCGTTCAGCACATCAAACATAATAGGCATAGATGGTCCGTATATATCAGCATCAATTAAACCAACCTTTGCACCTTGCTTAGCAAGCGATACAGCCAAGTTACTAGCCACAGTAGATTTACCCACCCCGCCCTTACCTGATGCAATAGCAATAATATTTTTTACCCCCGCAAGGCTATCTTTATTTTGTTTTGCTTGTGTAACGTTTGATGTCATAGTAACATTAACCACAGCCTCTTTATCTATATAATGTTTAATGGCATTTACACAAGCATTGTGTATCATGTCTTTCATTGGGCAGGCAGGTGTTGTTAACACAACCGTAAACGATACATTTTTGCTTTCAACTTTTACATCTTTAATCATGTTAAGAGTTACCAAATCTTTTTTTAAATCTGGGTCGTCAACATATTTAAGAGCATCTATAACTTGTTCAGTTGTAATCATGGTTTTTAAAATAATGAGCAAATTTACGGCTAAACAAGCCTAATTAAAAATGATTTGACTTATTTCTTTATTTATATTTGCGTTTAGTATGAGGTTTTTTACAAAAATTCTGATTTTTTGCACGGCGACTTTACTATCCTCTTGTATAGGGGAGTTTAAGCAGATATCCATCAACAGCATTAACAATTTTAAGGTTACCAAAATGGACTTAAATAGTGTGGAAGGCGAAATAAATGTTACTATAAATAACCCTAATAATAAAAGTTTTAAAATATATAAATCTAAGGCAACCGTTACGGTTGGGGGTACAAAATTAGGTGAAGCGCATATTGTAAAAAAAGTAAAAATTCCGGCTAATTCAAGCGTTGATAACACTTTTGTGTTGCGAGGAGATTTTAAAGGACTTAACCTAAGTACTTTAGCTAATATTACCATGGGTAAGCCTGTTGTAGAAATTAATGGTTATTTAAAAGCCGGTAAATGGTTTTATAAAAAGAAATTTCCGATAGATCAAAAACAAAAAATATCAGGTCAAGATTTTAAAGGCTTATTGCCTGGGTTTTAAACATGAAGAAAAAAGAAATTATCAATCATATTGTTACTTGGCTTAATTCTTATTCCAATCAATCAATAACACAGGGGTTTGTTATTGGCATATCAGGGGGGATAGATTCTGCACTTACATCTACGCTTTGTGCTTTAACCAAAAAGCCTGTTATTGTAATTAACATGCCTATCAGGCAACACAAGGCCGAATTCGATAGGGGGGCTGAACATATTGAGTGGTTAAAGAAAAACTTTCCTAATGTTACATCAGAGATTGTAAACCTTACCGAAGTTTTTGAAAAAGTTGAAACCGATTTTCCTGCTTCTATTCAGGATTTTTTAACCATGGCAAATACACGTGCTCGTTTGCGCATGCTTACACTGTACGCATTTGCCGGACATCATAAAATGTTAGTTGCAGGTACAGGAAATAAAATTGAAGATTTTGGGGTGGGTTTTTTTACCAAATATGGCGATGGTGGTGTTGATGTTAGTCCCATTGCCGATTTATTAAAGAGCCAGGTTTATACATTAGCTAAAGAATTAAACGTGATTGAAAGCATTTTAAAAGCTAAACCTACCGACGGTTTATTTGCCGATGAGCGTAGTGATGAAGACCAAATTGGTGCAACCTACGATGAGCTTGAATGGGCAATGACCGCTATAGAAAATAAAGTAGATGAGAAAACTTTTTCTGCAAGAGAAAAACATGTAATGGAAATTTACCAGGCAAGAAACCGTGCTAACAAACATAAAATAGATCCCATACCGGTTTGTAAAATTCCTAAAGAGTTGTTTTAAGACAACATAAATTTCTTTACGCTTTTTTCTGAAATATTTTTTTGTTCCAAACAAGTGCAAGCAAATTTTTCTTGCCAATAGGTAGCCAAATATTCTTGTTCGCTCTGTCCGGGTGTTGGAATCAATAAAGCTTTTAAGCCCATTGCATTTAAGTCCATAAGTGTCGAATAACCCGAACGACAAATTATTTTACCCGATTCATTAAAAAGTTCTTGCAACTGCTGTGAAGAAGCTACATTAATTGTATAAAAATTGGACGGCAGTTTTTGTGTTTTTTCATTAAAACACCCTCGTACTAAAACAATTTTATAGTTTGTAGTTGCAAAAGCTGAAATCAATTTTTTTTCCAACAAGGTTCTTTGTGGCTTTGGCCCAGATAATAAAATTAAAACATCATACTTTTTTTGTCGCACTTCTTTTTTTTCAAATCGACTTAAATGCCCAATAAAAATAACATTCTTTACACTTTTTTTAGTCGATAAAATCCCACTTAAACGTTTTTCTTCTTCAGCATAATCTGGCACCCAACACGCATTATACTTTTCAATAAAAGAACTGTTTATTCGATTAATTATCTTTCCAAAAAAAGGAGCCTGAACATTTAACTGATGTGTTATAAAAACACTTTCCACATTTTTGTTATAAAACCCAAAACGATTATCACTTATTACAATATCTGCTTTGTTGTTCTTAAGATAAGTTGCCAGCCATTCATTTTCTTTTCGTACTACTGCAAAAAGTTTTGGCAATTGCATCAAAATTTTCATCCATAAAGGCAAAACCTTTGTGTAACGCATGTTGTATCCAAATAGAAATACAAATTCAACACCGCTTATTTCTTGCTCCAAAAATTGTTGTTGCTGGCTTGTACAAGCAATTACTAAACTATTTTGTTGTTTTTGCAACTGTTTTATTAAAGGCACGCATCGCGCAGCATGGCCTAACCCCCAATCAAGCGGAGCGAGTATTATTTTTTTATTGTATAAGTTTATTGGAAAAATCGGCACTTACTTTATAAGCTGAACAAAACCTTTTAGCTTAATTTCTTTTATTCCGTAAAAATGCCTTTCGTAAACAGTGCAAGTGTAAAAATAAGTCCCATCAGGCACCGGTTGTTTCATTTGTTTCGATTTTCCGTCCCAACCTAAGGCAGGGTTTGTGTTTTCATATACCACTTCACCCCAACGGTTATACAACGTAAAATCAACACTTTGTATATATCTGTTTTTTACGGGAACATATAAATCATTTACATTATCGCTATTAGGCGTAAAAATATTAGGCAATTCATATTCCGGACAATTATCCGTGCAAGTTTCATTATTCAATGGGCTTTGATTGCCGGCTGAATCTACTGCTACAATTACGTAACAACCCGCTATGTTTTGTGTATTTACATTGGTAGCATAGGTTGTATCATTTACATTTAAAACAGAATCTATTTTAGTAAGTGCACTATCTTGTCGTGGGGTATAATAAATATAGTATTTAAGCACATCGTTTATATTGCAAATATGGTCGGGGTTTACCCAAGTAAGTTTGTTAATAGAAGCATCGCAATCTCCAACAATGCTTAATGTAGGTTGACATGGTGGCGAATCATCAATCGGCATTACACATACTTTTTGAGAGAAATTATACAGCGGACTAATAATATTAGGGTTCTCATAAGTACCAACGCTTTGTATTTTAAAGCAGTAATTATATCCGTTGGTTAAACCAGTTACAGTATAAGTTGTTTGGTGTGTGCTATCAATTAAGGTAAAACCATTATCGGTATAATGTTTCTTAAAGATGTAATACAAAGTATCTCTCCATGGTGTTTGAGATATCCAACTTAGCACCGCTTTTTTATCATGCCCTACCCCGGTAGCAAATACAGAGCTTGCCGGTGCACTACTACCTTTATTAACATTAGTATCCGCATAAAAATATATTTTATACTTATACGATTTGGTTTGGGTGTCTATTAATGTATCAACATATGTTATGTCAGATAAACTGGTTAATTGCCCAAAATAAGTTTTAGGTGTTGAGCTATATATAGTATTTGTATAAGTTCCTGCTGCATCCTCCCTTTGTACTGTAAAATGATACGGTCCTTTATTTCCGATTTTTGTTGTGTCAAAATTTATAGCATCTGCAAGAGGGTTTTGCCATCTTATAAAAATACTTCCAAGTGATGGGTCTGTATTATTTACACTTACATTAGTAATAATGGGTACACCAAAATGCAGGGTTACACACATGCTACCGGTAAATGCCGGTGCCATACTTAAAGAGCCATCGGCAAATTTAGCTATCACTATATACGAGTAACTGTTGCCCGGCGGTAAGCCTTGCCCGCTATTGGTATCAAAATATGGGCTTGCCGTGCAGGTACCAATTACCTGAAAGCCCGAACTTGCAGGCACACCTGTTTTACAAATTGTTGGCGAGTACGATATACAATTATTTATACGATATATAATGTATTCTGTTATGGGGTTATCTGTATTGCTTGCACTACTTGAACAATTTAAGGGTGGGGTCCAGGTTAGTTGAACATTATTACCTGCAACAGTAGCTGTTAAATTTTGTACAGCCGGCGAAACCACCTGCACGGCAACCGTTGTATAGGTAGAATTATTAAGTCCGCTTCCGGTTCCACTTGCCGAAGCATTATCATTTGCCTGTATGGTAAAATAATAAGGGCTTAAGCTAACTGCCTGACAAGAAGGTGTCCAATGTAAAGTACTTGATACAGATGGAAAGCCACTGTTTGATGGAAACGAGGCATTAGTACCAATGTTATTAGCCGTAAGCGCCATGCCCGATGCCGAAATGCTTAAAGGCCCATTAGCACTGGCAGTAGCCGTAGCTACAATAGGGGGTTGCAAACTGTTACCGGCCTCAACACATTCATTAACAGGTGATGCCACTAAAGAAAGTGTTGTGGGCGGACAATTTACCACCAGCAGCTGCACAGCAAAAATCATTGAACCAATTTTATACCGGGGCCCTCCGGATGGATCAGCACGATATTCGGTTATAAGTATATCAATATCGTATTCGTCTGGTCCGGATAATGAGTTAGGTGATTGTTGATTAGTCCAAGGAGAACTCCAACACAAATTACCGTATTTATCCACCGTAATTTGCTGAGGGATAAAAGAGCCCGAGGCATTATAAAAACCTCCGGAAGTATCGCCGGTAGTAAACTGAATTAATGAATAAGCAAGACTGTCGTGGTCGGCATCTACCATGCCCGGGTTATAACAAAATTGCTGGTGGTAGCAAACATTATCAATAGGCGGGTTAGAAACCAAAGGGGTGCTATTAGGGCCTGTATAATTGCCAATGCTTAAAGTATCCAGTAAAGCAAAAGCTACGTTTTGCGAGTTACCACCACCCACATTTACCACGTTTTTATCTAAATTGGGGTCAACCATGCCAAAAATAAACTTGCCAGGCCCCCCAAAAGTATATGTGGCCTCATAAATATTTACTTTAACACCTCCATAAATAGGATTGATGTTTGACGGATAAGGATTAACCAATATTAAGCCCTCACCTTGTCCATTAGACTGGTTTGGTGGGCAATTTGCCAAATTTTGACTAACAAGGTCTACAGGGTTACTATTTACCCTTGTACAAGTAATTTCTACATTTTGACCCGAAAGTATATTGGTAAAAATCAATGTTTCATCGCACCTATCTGCCTGATAGCTTGTGGGGTTGGTATAAGTGTAAATTCTAAATTTGTAGGTAAACCCGCCAACACAGCTATAGCTAATATATCCTGCGCGGTTGTGGGTAGCAAAACTTTGTAAAGCAATAAACAGTATAAAAATAAACAGCCTAAAACGCATAACACAAATATACGCAATTTGCCCGGCAACGGCACTTTTTATGCTTTTTTAATAATTGGTTTTCAATAAAAAAACCACCCCCTAGATAGGAGGCGGTTTTAATCTATCCTTGTCATTTCGAAGAAGGCACGACTGAGAAATCTGTTTAGAAACGGATTTCTCCCTCCGGTCGAAATGACAAAATGGTTTATTCTATTACTAGTTTTTGTTTCTCAATTGCATCGCCAATTTTAGCTCGTATAAAATAAATTCCACTAGTATATTTACTTATATCAAGCATAAACTCTTGGGCAACTATATTTTTTGTTTCAAATACTAATCTACCCTGCA
>Ga0210401_10000328_pt1 | contig 58556 bp, 56 predicted proteins | sample IncBWH32MmetaG_FD_150866 | JGI IMG/M metagenome (GOLD analysis project Ga0210401, IMG submission 150866) | Forest soil microbial communities from Barre Woods Harvard Forest LTER site, Petersham, Massachusetts, United States - Inc-BW-H-32-M | ecosystem: Environmental > Terrestrial > Soil >...
AAAAAAACACGAATATCATGGTACCGTTACTCTCCTGAAATAAGCTCCTTAATCTTACTATTTACAAGGCTCGGCGAACTCCCGAGCCTTGTTTGGTTTTAATTAGTACCTTTGCGGCTTAATATACATAAATGAGTCAAAAAACATTCGAAGAATTAGGATTACCAGAAAAATTATTAAAAGCCCTTAAAGATTTAGGATTTACTGAAGCAACTCCCGTACAAAGCCAAACAATTCCGCTTTTACAAAAACAAAAAACAGATTTAGTAGCACTTGCACAAACCGGAACCGGCAAAACTGCCGCGTTTGGTTTACCTCTATTATCAGAAACAGATTTCTCTGACGGACATACAAAAGCCTTAATATTAGCGCCAACTCGTGAGTTATGTATGCAAATTAGTGCTGATTTAAAAAAGTATGCCAAATACATGACTAACGTAAAAGTTACCGAAGTATATGGAGGTGCCAGCATTGAAGGGCAAATTAGAACTATTAAACAAAGCACACCGGGCATTATTGCAGCAACACCGGGTAGGTTAATAGATTTGATGAAACGAAAAGTCATCGATTTAAAAAACATTTCGGTTGTGGTGCTTGATGAAGCAGATGAAATGCTTAACATGGGCTTTAAAGAAAGCATAGATGAGATTTTAGAAAAGACACCTGAAAATAAAAACACTTGGTTGTTTTCGGCTACTATGCCTAAAGAGGTTGCGCGCATTGCATCGTCTTACATGAAAACACCTGTAGAAATTAGTGTTGGTAAAAAGAACGAAGGTGCTGCAAACATTGAACACCTTTTTTACCAAGTACAAAGCAGAGAAAAATATTTAGTGCTTAAACGTGTGATGGATTTTAATCCGGATATCTACGGCATTATTTTTTGCCGTACTCGTATAGAAACCCAAGAGGTTGCCGATTCATTAATAAAAGATGGATATAGTGCCGATGCTTTACACGGAGATTTATCGCAAGGGCAAAGAGATTTTGTAATGAAGCGTTACCGTGGTCGTGCTTTACAAATGCTTGTAGCTACTGATGTGGCTGCGCGTGGTTTAGATGTGAAAGATGTTACGCACGTAATAAATTACAGCTTACCTGAAGATGTTGAGAATTATACGCATCGTAGCGGACGTACAGCTCGTGCCGGTAAAACAGGTGTAAGTATAGCATTTGTTACTAGCAAAGACATGTACAAAATTCGTGATATAGAAAAAATAATTAATAAAAAGTTTAAACAAGCTACTATACCATCAGGTGTTGAAGTTTGTGAGAAACAACTTTTTCATGTTGCAGAAAAAATTCATAATGCAAAAGTTAACGAAGCAGAAATTGAAAATTATCTTCCGAAAATTTATGAGCAATTAAAAGATTTGAGTAAAGAAGATTTGATTAAACGTTTCGTGTCTGAAGAGTTTAACCGTTTCTTAGAATACTATCAGCAGGCTCCTGATTTAAATCAAAAAGGTGGTTCAGGTCTTAGCTCAAACGGTAAAATGTCTCGCTTCTTTATTAATCTTGGTGAATTAGATGGTTTACATTGGAAATTCTTAAAAGATTATTTAGCGGATATTTCAGGCATTAGTGCACTACATATTTTTAATGTGGATGTAAAGAAAAGTTTTTCGTTTTTTGAATCAGAAACAAAAGATGCTCAGGCTTTTTTAAATGTAAATGCAAAAGAATTAAAATTCAACGAACGCAAAGTTCAGATAGAAGCTTCATCAGGTGGCGGAGAACGTAGTGGTGGTAGATCGTCGGAAAGTAGAGGCGAAGGCGGATACAAAAGACGTGAAGGCGGTGGAAGCAGCGGTAGCAGAGGATATGCAGGTAAACGTGAAGGTGGAAGCGGTGGATATCCAAAACGTAGCAGCGATTCATCTTCAAGCGGATACAAACGCAGAGAATCTGAAGGTGGTGGTGGTTATAAACGCAAAGAATCTTCTTCGGAAGGCACGGGCTTCAAACGTAGAGATTCAGGTTCATCAACTGGTGGCGGAGGCTTTAAACGTAAAGAATCTCCGGATGGCGGATTTAAAAAAAGTTTTGATAAACCACCAGCAGGCGGTTCAAGACCAAGAACCAAAAGAAGCTTTAACGATTAAGTTTTACTGATAATTTGTCAGACTATTTTATTTGGAATAGAATTTGAATTTCTGTTCCAAATAAAATATAATATATCATGTTCGATTCTGGTTTATTACTAATAGGCATTTTATTTGCAGGCATTGGCATGCTTATTAGTTTTCGTTTAAAAAATAAATTCAAGCAATATGCTGAAGAACCACTTTTAAACCATATGAGTGGTAAAGATGTTGCTGAAAAAATGTTGCGTGATAATGGCATTTATGATGTACAGGTAACAAGTACCCAAGGTTTTTTAACCGACCATTACAACCCTGCAACCAAAGTAGTTAACCTTAGTGATGAAGTTTATAATGGACGTAGTGTTGCTTCGGCTGCGGTTGCGGCACATGAATGCGGGCATGCGGTGCAACACGCTAAAGCTTATGCCTGGTTAAACCTTAGAACAACTTTGGTGCCGATAGTACAGTTAAGTTCTAACCTTATGAATATTATGTTTCTAGGGTTGTTTTTTGTGGCCTATGCTATGCCTAAAATGGGCAATGCTATGTTGTTGGTTGTTATTATTTGTCAGGCTGCTATTACATTATTTTCGGTAGTTACTTTACCTGTTGAAGTTGATGCAAGCAGAAGGGGATTACAATGGCTAAATTCGGCTAACATTACGCATGGCGAAGAGCATGTGCATGCTAAAGACGCTTTAACCTGGGCTGCTTACACTTATTTTGCAGCTGCTTTAGGTGCCATTGCTTCGCTGATTTATTTAATTATGCGCTTTATGGGCAATAATAGAGATTAAGTTTTTCTAAAACAGTTCATTTCTAAACATGAAAACCCAGTAGTTATTTAACTATTGGGTTTTTTATTTCATTTTTATTCGCTGAAAATCAATTAGTTAAAATAAAATATTGTGTAAGCGGGTTACTTTTTTCTTTTTCAGGCATATATGTGGAACAAGTTCAAAAACAGTTGATGAAAAAAGTAGTTTCTTTAGTAATTATAGCCCTAATAACCTCGTTTTTTACTTCTTGTGGCCCATCTGAAGCCAGTAAAAAAGCTGAAGAAGAAAAAATGAAAACAGAGGCAGATTCGATAAAAAACAGCATTAAACAAGATATAGCTTCGGAGATGGATAGCTTAAAGAAAGACAACAAAGCATCCGACTCTCTAGTAAAAGTTGAAAAAAAGTAAATCAAAAAAACAAATAAAAACCAATCAAAAAAACACAAAACATGAAAAAATCAATTTCAATCTTAGCAGTAGCAGCACTAGCTACATCAATGTTCGTAGCATGTGGTCCTAGCAAAGCAGAATTAGAAGCAAAAGCAAAAGCACAAGCTGATTCAATTGCAGAAGTTGCAAAAGCTGACTCTATTGCAAAAGCTGACGAAGCTATGAAAGCTGCAGAAGCTGCAAAAGCTGATTCTATTGCACAAGTTGCAAAAGCTGATTCTCTTAAAAAAGTAGAAGAAGAAGCTGCAAAAGGCGGCAAAAAAGGCAAAAAATAATTTGTTTGTGTAGTTAGTTGATGAAAAAGGCCCTGAAGCGTAAAAACTTCGGGGTTTTTTGTTTTTAAATTGCACCAAAACAAAAAAAGCATTATATTTGCGACCCTTATATAAAAAAACAAAATGCTGATAGTACAATTAAAAGAAGGCGATACTTTAGAAAAAGCGCTTAAAAAATTTAAGAAAAAGTTTGAAAAAACTGGTGTTGTAAAAGAATTACGTGAGCGCCAAAAATTCACCAAAAAATCTGTAAAACGCCGTCAAGGCATGATTAAAGCCGTTTACAAAAACAAGCTTCAACAAGGTTTATTAGAAGATTAGTCAAAATCTTCCAAAAATAACTTCTAGGCTTAATCTATTGTCGAATTTTTTTGTAACTTCGATAGTAGATTAAGCCTTATTTATTATGAAAGGTTGGTGCATAGAGGATTTTATCAATTACATTAGTTTTGAGAAAAGATATGCCCAAAATACGTGTACTGCTTATCAACAAGACCTTTTAGAGTTTCAGTATTTTATAGAAAAAAACTTTGAAACAAATCAACCTCAAAAAGTTGAACCTGAGTTTATCCGCACCTGGATTCATTCTTTTATTACCCATAAAATAACAGCAGTTACCATTCACCGTAAAATTTCTTCAGTTAAAAGCTATTACAAGTATCTTTTAAGAAATAATATGGTTACTAAAAATCCATTACTTACTATACAATTACCCAAAAAACCAAAAAGGTTACCGGTTTTTGTTGACGAGAAAAAAATGGATTTATTAAAAACTAAAACGAAAAACGCGAGTTTATCTTCATATCAATTATTGTTGCAAAACGTAATTATGGAATTGTTTTATCAAACAGGTATAAGACGCACTGAGTTAGTAAATTTACTTGAAAAAAACATTGATTTTTATACTAAAGAAATTAAGGTAATGGGTAAACGCAGCAAAGAACGTGTTATTCCATTTGGCGAAGATTTAAAAAAATTACTTATAGGTTACATTTCCGAGAAAGAAAAAAATAGTTTGCCTAACGAATATCTTTTCTATCAAGAAAACGGGAAAATGGTTTATGATAAATGGATTTATCTTTTAGTTAAAGAAGAACTAAGTAGTATTACTACTTTAAAAAAGAAAAGCCCCCATGTGTTACGTCATAGCTTTGCCACACATTTATTAAATAATGGTGCAGACATAACTTCGGTAAAAAACCTATTGGGGCATTCAAGTCTTGCCGCTACACAGGTTTATACGCATAACACCATAGAGAAATTAAAGAAAACATATAAACAGGCTCATCCACGAGCATAATTAATAACCAAATAAAAAAGGAGGACCCAATGACAGCAAACATCCAGTCGGTTCATTTTAATGCCGACAAAAAGTTGATTGATTTTATCCATGAAAAAGTAAATAAGCTTACTCAGTTTCACGATGGAATTATAGGAACCGATGTTATATTAAAACTTGACAAATCGGCTAACCAATCTAATAAAACAGCTGAAATTAAGCTGCATCTTAGTGGTAACCCTTTGTTTGCCAAAAAGCAATGCTCTACGTTTGAAGAAGCTGTTGATACAGCTGTTGATGCTTTGCGTACACAAGTAAAAAAGCACAAAGAAAAAGCTCAAGGTTAATAAAATACGTAAACTAAAAAGCCCCAATCAATTTTTTGATTGGGGCTTTTTAGTTATAAATAATTACGGAGATTATTCCATAATAACTTTCTTAGAAATTTGCTGACCATCTACTAAAATGTTTACAAAATAAACACCAGCTTGATAAGTAACTTTATTACCAATGGTTAAAACAGTTTCTCCGCTTGTGTGTTGTTGCGCAGGAATTGTTTCTACAACTCTTCCTAACATATCAACTACATTAACAGCGATAGTATGATTTTCAGATAAATTAAAAGCAATATTTACATGGTTAGATGATGGATTTGGATAAATATTTAAATCAACCATTGTTTCAATATTATTAATTCCGGCTGCAGCTGCATCAATAATATTAATGTCATCCATATATAAATTATTACCTACACCACTTGCATTTGGGTCAGCAAAAAACTCCCAACGGAACATTACATTAGTACTATGAGCTACTGCAAGTATGTTAACAGTATAAGTTGTAAACTGTGCAGGAGTTGGCGTATAAGGGCTTGTACCAGGGCCGCCTGAAAGAGCAGCCAAAGCTGAACTTAACACACCTCTTCTTGATACCCAAGATGCGCCACAATCAGTAGATGTAAATACTTGTAATTTATCTGCGCTGGTAGTAGACCTTTGCTGATAAGCTGCTTTAAATTGTAAAGCAGGAGTTGTAAAGGTCGATAAATCGTATGAAGCATTGGTTTGTAAAATGCTATTATTTCCGGCTGTATTGTTTATGTTATCTACCATAATTGAATTAGATCCGGTAGCAGCAGCGTTAGATGTAACAGTCCAATCACTTCCGGTTGTGCCGGTATGAGATATAACCCAAGCTGATGTGGTGCTTTCAAAACCTTCAACAACAGGTAAAGTACCTATAGCATTATTAACAGTGTAAACTGTCATTGATTGGTCGTTAGCTGTATTTTGATCTGTTGTATTATTTGGAGCGCTGGTAAAACAAGTAAGTGTATGTGTTCCTGAAGCTGAAGTGAAAGCAGGAAGAGATACAGTAGTAAATTGCTGACTTGCTAAAGTACCATTCCAGTTTTGAGTTTGAATTGTACCATTATCAATTTGATAATTGATAACACAAGATGTAAGTTGACTGCTGCCAAAATTTCTTAAAGTAATTACCGGAGTAAAAGAGTTAGTACAATGTATGCCAGTGGGTGATGTAACCGCATAAACACTAGCATCAGTAGTGCTTGATGACTTAGGAACTATACCAACAAGTGCTTGATGATATGAAGAAGGATTGTAACCAGGAGTAGCAAATGAATCAAGTTGAAAATAACCATTGCTTTGTCCGCCCCAGCCCCAGTTCATGTGTAAATAATTATTTTGGTCGTAACCATCGCAAACCCATGTATGACCTCCTTCTGATGGGTCAACTCCTACATACTGTACAACTCGTCCAATATTTAAATCATGTTCTAGGGTATCTAACCATTTTGCATCGCTAAAGCTGCTACGGTTAAACCCATGAATTTGAGTGTTATCATATTTAAAATAGTTAATGTAAGAGTGTTGAGCACTGGCTCCACCCGAACCAAGAACTTGTGCAGCACTTCCACCTGGTGCATAATCCATGTTAACACTTACTCCACAATCAAACATAAGTTGTGCTACAAGGGCGTTAGGCGCGTTTACTGCTAAAGGCATGTTTGCCCAATCGTAAGTAGCAGTATAGGTTGCACTTAAAGTTCCATATTGATTTGAGTATCCACTAGCTGTACAATCACAATAAGAACTTGAACCAACTCCTTGAGCCGGATACGACCAGTATTTCATAATTTGAGCCATTGTAGTAGCTACACAACCAGTTACTGAACCACCTGGGCACAAAGCATTATAATACGGACTTTGATTCCATGTTGTTTGCATAAGCGGTAGAACTGCATTGACACTTGAAGTGCTATTAGTTCCGTTTGCTAATCTTTCGTTTGAAACAGTAGCAACTGTATATTTTCCCCATTCTTTTGCTGTTTTTTCATTAGCAATTACATTGTTTGCTCTTAAAGCGTTTACACCATTTGAAAACTCGTTAAGCCAAAAGCTAAGGTTAGAATGTGCTTCCGGTAAAACAAAACTGCTTTCATTTGAATAACCTACAATAGGTTTTATAGCATCTTCTCCTGAAACAATAACAAATCCATCACCTTCATTAATATTATAAGCATAATACACAGGAACTCCTGTTGCAGAAAGCTCTGTATGAACTAAAGTGCTTGTCTTTAATGTTCGTATTGAATTTTGCTTATAAAAATTTTCAGCTACTGTTTTTGCTGAAACAGGTGTAACTGGCTTGGCATTAGCCACGCTTGCACCTAAAGCTAAAACAAACATTGCGTAATTTATTTTTTTCATGGGGTGTGGTTTAAATTTAATTATTCCAAACATAGAGAATAATAACGCCAAAAACAATAAAAAATAGATGAACGGTAAAATTTAACATATTAAAAAAAGCCAATTAAAGTTAATTTAATTGGCTTTTTTTTAAAGAGATTTTGCAATTTACTGAATAATGATCTTTTTAGAAATGTGTTGACCATCTATATCCATATTTATAAAATAAACACCAGATTGGTAAGCTTTGTTGCCAATGGTAATTAAAGTCTGCCCACTTGGATAATTTTGCGAAGGGACAGTTTCAACAACTCTTCCAAGCAAATCAACTACATTAATAGATATATTGTGTTTTTCAGCTAAATTAAAAACCACATTTACATTACTTGAAGAAGGGTTAGGATATATTTCTAAACCTACCATTGTTTCAATGTCTTTTATACCAACTGTTGAATTGTATATGTTTATATCATCCATATAAAGCTCATTGCCCGGTGAAGTAGGGTCAGCATAAAATACAAAACGGAACATAGCATTTGTACTTGATGCAATAGGACCAATATTTACTGTATAAGTTACAAACTGAGATGGGGTTGGCACAAAAAGTGATGAACTTTGCCCGGTAACAGTTGAAGGCTGAAGAGCTGCACCACTACGTCCAAATCTTGAGTTCCATGTAGCTCCACAATCTATAGATGAATAAATTTGTAATTTATCTACATTGGTAGTTGCTTTTTGTTGATATGACATTTTAAAAGTAAGTACTGGAGACCCGATAGCGGCTAAATTAAAAGTCGGACTAACTAAAATGCTGGTATCGCCAGGAACATTAGAAAAATTATCAATCATTATTGATTTTGAACCACTGGCAGCAGTACTATTTGTTACTGTCCAATCTACTCCACTAGAAGGTGTATGTGATACGCTCCAATCGGTACCCGGAACAGTAGCTGTTTCAAAACCTTCAACAAAGGCAGTATTATATGAGGCAGTTGAAGATACTACTTTTATACAAGAAGATTCTGTAACGGCAGCACCACCTGCTGTTGTACTAGCTGTATATGATACGGCATATGTACCAGGGGTAGCGTATGTTACTCTAGGCATAGAATCAGTTGCAGTATAACCTGCAACAAAAGTTCCGCCAGGGAAACTCCAGTTATAACTTGTAGTTTTTGCGTTTTCTGAGCTATCGCTAAATGTAACAATTGCGCCAGAACACACAATTCTTGCACTTGGATGGAAATAAGGTGTAGGAATACAAACTTGAGGATAACGTACTCCGGTAGCAATTTTATTAGCAGCAGATATAACGTTACTTCTGCTGGCAGTAGTAGAGTTCATAATATTATGCATTCTTGTAATTTGCCCGTTTGTGAAATTTTTAGGACAAGAAGAATAATCCATAATATTTTGCACGTTTGCTGTGTTACTTGGGTCGCAAGCGTTTGGTGTACTTGCTGGGCAAGTGCTAAATGCGCCTTGATACATTGGGGTATCATCTGTAACACCAACACATGCAACAGCAGGAGGGTTTGTGCTTAATTTATCATCATTGGCTGTTGTACAAGTAGATCCACCCGCTGAATTAGTCATCCCAAAAGTATGACTTAATCCTAACCAGTGACCAAATTCATGTGCCATAGAGCGAGCGTTGGTACCTGTCATAAATTGATAATTGTACACAACAGCATCTAATTGCGCCGGAACCGTACCGGGTAAGTAAGTATAACCTACAATAATACCGCCACTACTACTAGTTGCGGGGCAAGGTTGACCAGAACAGATGTTTTTTACAATATAAATGTTTAAATATTTTGTACGATCCCAAGTATATGGAAAGGGGGTTTGTGTTTGGTCCCAATTTGTATTAGCATCAAAGTGTCTGATAATTCCATTAGTGCAATTTCCATTAGGGTCTTTAGTAGCTAATTGAAATACATAGTTATTAGCACCCGAAACACCTTTAAAATGTACATCTATTTGGGCTGTATCAGGAATAGTTTTTGTGTGAACACGATTAACCTCTGCTAATGCTTGGTATACGTATGAATTTGGTACATTCTCAGGCCCCCCTTGATGGAGGATATGAAATACTACCGGAATAGTATCTACCGTGGTAAAAGTAGAATTAGAAACTTGATTGTGCCCATTGCCGCGTTGATTGATATATTCATTAGATAATGCAGCGTTTTGCATTTCTCTCTCATAACGAGCTTTTTCTTCAGGATGCGCAGCAAAGTAACTTTTAGTTGCTTCATCCGAAAAGCATGGTATAATTTGTTGCTGTTGTGCGAACACAACAGAAGCAGTAAAAATACTTGCCGTTATTAATTTGTATGATTTTTTCATCTGGACTTAGGTTTTAATTATTATTTCAAAGTTACAATAATAGCAAGGCATTTCCAACTTTTTAACATTGAAACTACACAAGCGGCAATTTTTTAGGACAAAGCTTGTTTCAAGTCTTCCAGTAAATCTTCTACATCTTCAATTCCTACGCTTAAACGCAATAAATTATCGACCACCCCTGCTTTTTCTCGTTCAGGTTTAGGAATAGATGCATGGGTCATAGTTGCCGGATGGTTTATCAGTGATTCTACCCCACCTAAAGATTCAGCTAATGAGAACACTTTAAACGAAGAGGCTATTTTAAATGTATCATCTAACGAAGCATTTTTTAACACGATAGAAATCATGCCACCAAAATCGCGCATTTGTTTTTTTGCAATAGCATGGTTAGGATGATCTGTAAAACCGGGCCAATAAATTTTTTCAATTTTTGGATGTGTTTTTAAATACTCAGCTACTTTTTTTCCGTTAAAGCAATGGCGCTCCATTCGTATGTGCAAAGTTTTTATACCACGCATAACTAAAAAACTATCCATAGGGCCTGGGTTTGCACCACATGAATTCAAAATAAAATAAAGTTGTTCATGCAATTTATCATCATTCACAATCAAAGCACCCATAACTACATCGCTATGCCCGCCTAAATATTTTGTAACCGAGTGCATTACAATATCAGCACCTAATGCCAATGGATTTTGTAAGTAAGGAGATGCAAATGTGTTATCAACCGCTAATAGTAAATTATGTTTTTTTGCGATAGCAGAACAGGCCGCAATGTCTACTATTTTCATAGTAGGGTTGGTAGGAGTCTCAGTCCAAATTAGTTTGGTGTTTTTGTTTATGTACTTAGAAATATTGTTGGAATCTGTTAAATCAATAAAATGAAATTTTATTCCGTAGGGCTCAAAAATTTTAGTGAACATACGGTAGCTTCCACCATACAAATCATCACCGGTGATAACCTCATCGCCCGGACGAAGTAGTTTTATTACAGCATCGGTTGCACCCATGCCACTTGAAAAACAAATACAATGTTTGCCGTTTTCTAAAGCTGCAATATTTTTTTGCAGCGCCTCGCGTGTTGGGTTTTTTCCGCGCGCATAACCATAGCCCTTATTTTTACCCGGGCTTTCTTGTACGTAGGTTGATGTTTGATAAATAGGTGTCATTATAGCACCTGTAGTTGGGTCTGGTTCGGCACCTGCGTGTATGGCTTTTGTTCCGAATTTATAATTTTTGTTATCCATGTTGTCTTAAAATTTATGTTGCAAGTTTAATCAATTATTGTCCGCAATTAGATTCTCTGTATACTTTTTTAATATCGGGGTTATCCATTATTTGAAAACTTAAAAACGGACTACCAAAAAGTTTACAATATTTAGCAGGGTCTTGTTTTTTTACTTCGCTAAGTGCGTATGAAAATTTGTGTGAAAAGAATTTTTCGGGCACATGCGATGCAATGGCTACATAAGCATAAAGCACCTTTACATCCTTAGTATTTAAGTAAGGCTCTAAAAAGTCAGACGCAGATTTGTAATCTTTACCACGTGCAAAAGCATAGGCAAGTTTAAGGGCATTTTGTTTGCTGCCACCCTCTTTAAAGTTATAAAATGATTTTATTTTATCGATACAAACTTGTCTTTGTTCTTCAGCACCCGGAACAGAATCAATGGCATCCATTATTTTAAATTGCCACTCCATATTTAAACCATCAACTAATTTTTTCGGAATGTCTGATTTGTAAAGCGCATCAATTTTATTTTGCATATCGGTTTGGTCGCTTTTGCTTCCAAGGCTACTATCTAATTGTATTTTGCAAAAAAGTGCATTGTAATTAATAGTGTTATTTGTTCCATCAATTTTCTGAAGCTCTTGTATTGTTTTATAGTCTTCATCACTCACCACTTTATTATTTAAAATATAGTTGTAGTAAATTTTGTTCATTTGTAAACCAATAAGTTTTGCATCGTTTGGAATTTCTAAGGCACTGAAACTTGTTTGCACGTATTTTTTTTCTTTTACTTTTTTAGCTATGTAATCCATTATGCGGTAAGCCTGTTTAGCGTTACCTGCTTTTGCCACACGGTTAAATTGCACTACGCAAAATTTTTCTTCTTTAGCCCCACTAATGTCGTAGGTAACATCCATTACCACTTGTGCAAAACGTTCTTTAGCCAAATTGGGTTCTAATTCTTCAGCTAAACCTTTAGTATTATTTATTTTATTAATGGCTTCGTGCTTGCTTAATTTAGTTAAGTAATCATATTTACCATCTTCCATTTCTAGCTGAAATAAGCCCCAAGAATCGTTTGTAACAATTATAGGTGATACTTTGTTGTGCTGCATTTGCTCCAACACTTTTGTAACACTTTCGGCACGCTTGCGTTGCAGTTTTGAGTTGTTAACTGAGTCACCTTCGATAGAAGAATAGGCATATAAATACAAGCCATCAATGTTAAAATCGGGCTCGTGTAATGCATCAACAAAAGGTTTTACATCTTCTTGCTTAAATTCCGATTTATTTTTTGCAAACGGAATATTAAAAGTCAGCAAAGCACTTTCTGATTTTGGTTCATACGGAGGTTTTATGGCTGCAAGACTTTCTGTTATTGGTAGCATTTCAATAGGAGTACTTGCTTCGTTATCTGTATATTCCATATAAGAACGTAGTACAGTTTTACAAACAAATCCATTTTGTATTACTAATAAATTTAATTCATAATCGCCTGTTATTCCTTTCGGGAAAACACCCATTTCAACTCGTAATTTGTTTGGCTTCTTATTTTTCTTTTTTGGGTCATCCAAAGGCACTAAATTTTTAGCAAACAGTTTGTCTTTTTTTATCACTTTCAACATTACGCCTTTGTTGCGCATGTTATTGTCCATAATATTATAGTCGGCTTTGCTGTATTGGTCTTTTTGTACAATATCAACAGCAAGTCCGTCTGTAGGACGTTTCAATAATTTTTTCAGATAACGAATGTTGCTGTACTCTAAATAAACTTTATCACCTTCAACCGACAAACCATTGTGTAGATTTTCGTAGTCTTTAAAATTAGCACAGTTTTTACAATTACGCGGATCCGGGTCTTTTAATTTTTTTGATTTGGTGTTAAACGGAACTTTTAATTCGGCTTTATGTTTTACACCACCATTAAAACTTTGATAATTACCAAACATAGCAGATATATATACTCGCTTATCTCCTGCATCACTTACGCAGTTGAGGCCGATATATGTGTTTGCAGGATTTAGGATGATGTCTTTTTCTTTTTTACCTAATGTCCATTTTTCAAGTACTGCTTTTGCAATAATGGTCGGAGATAATTGATTTATGCCTTTACCAAGTGGATTAAGAATAACTAACTCTTGTCCGTGTGGTGTGGCACCCGCTTTTTTTAAATTTTTAGGTGTTGTTTTTGGCAAATCTTTAATGCCCAGGTTTTGGTCTTTTGCCATGTTAGATGAACTAATTACTGATGCCTTAATAAGTATATCGTTTCGTTCTATGCTGTCCAATCCATTTTCTGCTCTAAACGCATTTATGCCTTTTACAATAAGTAGGTTTAGTGAGTCGTAATTGTAAGAAGATATGCCATCATCATTTAAACTTTTTTGCGCCTGCAATGCCTGCGTAATAAGAAAAATAAAAATTAATAAATAATTGCGAAAAATCACCTGATAGATATTTGGTGCAAGTTTACAAAACGCTTTCTTTTTACAAAACTTAATTTGTGTAACTAAGGTTATTTCTATCTTTGCGCCGCCATGCAGTTCGAAATAAATACCGAATTAATTCACGAGATACAATCTTTGGTTGAAAACCAGAATAATAAAGGCATACAAGCCTTTTTGCATGATTTATTTCCTGCCGATATAGCTGAAACCCTTAATCATCTTGATTTTAAAGAGGCGCAATATATTTATGAACTTTTAGATGAGGAAACCTCATCGGCCGTTTTAATTGAGCTGAGAGAAGAATTACGTGAAGAATTATTAGCCTCTTTTTCGAGCAAAGAAATTGCCGAAGAAATTGATAATCTTGATTCCGATGATGCTGCCGATGTAATAAATGAACTACCGGAAGATAGGCAGACAGAAGTACTATCACATATAGAAGACGTTGAGCAAGCCGGAGACATAGCCGACCTGCTTTCGTTTGAAGAAGATACGGCGGGCTCTTTAATGGCTACTGAGTTGGTGCGTGTAAATCATTCTGATACTGTAACAGCGTGTATAGAAGAAATTAGGCAGCAAGCTGAAAGTGTTGATGTAATGTATGCCGTTTATGTAGTTGATGACAAGGAACGATTGGTTGGGATGTTATCGCTTAAAAAATTGCTGATTGCAAAACCTGACACGCGCATTGAGGAAATTTACGATAGAGATGTTATACAGGTAACCACGTCTGCCCATACGGCCGATGTAGCCGAAATAATGCAAAAATATGATTTGGTTGTAGTGCCTGTTGTAGATACTATTGGAAGGCTTGTGGGGCGAATTACCATTGATGACGTGGTGGATGTAATTCGTGAAGAAGAGACAGATGAGGCGCATAAAATGGCCGGTATTGAAACATTTGACGAACCTTATATGAACATGCCTTTTTTTGATATGATTAAAAAACGTGCCGGTTGGTTGGTTATACTTTTTATTGGAGAAACACTTACGGCCACAGCTATGGGTTTTTTTGAAGGGCAATTGGCAAAAGCGGTTATACTGGCTCTTTTTGTGCCACTTATTATTTCAAGTGGAGGTAACACAGGGTCGCAGGCATCTACACTTATTATACGTGCTATGGCATTAGGCGAAATTTCTTTCAGAGATTGGTGGCGTATTTTAAAAAAAGAATTTGCTGTAGGTTTAACATTGGGTCTTTTACTTGGGTTGGTAGGTTTTTTACGGGTGGCTCTTTGGTCATCATTCTCAACTATTTATGGCCCGCATTGGGCGTTAATTGGCTTAACTGTTGCTGCAACCCTTGTAGGCGTGGTGCTTTGGGGTAATTTAGCGGGCTCCTTACTTCCAGTATTATTAAAAAGAATCAAATTAGATCCTGCTGTTTGCTCGGCTCCATTTGTAGCTACGTTGGTTGATGTAACCGGGTTGATTATTTATTTTACTACTGCTACTATTATTTTACGAGGCATTTTACTTTAAAAATAACCTCTTGAGGTGTTCTGACAGACAAGTTAGGAATGCTTATCTTTGGGTTTTTAAATATTTTTTATGGAAAGCATTAGGCAAAGCAAAGTAGGCAAATTAGTGCAAAAAGAATTAGCCGAAATTTTTAGAAGCGAAGCACGCAACCTTTTTGGTGGTGCATTTATTACTGTTACCGTTGTGCGCCTTACACCTGATATGGGCTTGGCAAAAGTGTACCTAAGTATAATGGACAAAAACAAAGAAAATATTTTAAAAACCGTAACTGAGCACACTAACGAAATTCGTAAACGTTTGGGTAACATGGTGGGTAAACAATTACGCATTGTGCCTTCCCTTGTATTTTATATTGATGACTCTTTGGATTATGCCATGCGCATAGAAGACCTTCTTAAAAAATAAGTATTTGAATGTAGCACTCTACATAGCCCGCAGGTATTTTGTAGCAAAAAAATCAACTAATGCCATAACGGTTATTAGTTGGATATCGGTCCTGGCTATTGCTGTAGGCACAAGTGCACTAATCATTATTCTTTCAGGCATGAATGGCCTGACAGGGTTGGTACAAACCTTATACAACTCTTTTAATCCAGACATTAAAATTACCGCCGTTAGCGGAAAAGTTTTTACAGTTAACGATGCATTTATTGCAGATATAAAAAATGTAAACGGAGTAGCCTATGTAAGCAAAACATTAGATGACAACATGCTGCTTAAATTTAACGACCAATTGCAAATTACCCATATAAAGGGTGTAGATGAAAACTTTACAGATGTTACCCGTTTTGATACTTTGGTGGTTGAAGGAAAATATTTTTCTCCCGAAAAAAATAACCAACTTGTTTTAGGTAAAGGTGTGGCGTATCGCTTAGGAGTTAGTTTAAGTAATGTGTTTACGCCGGTTAGTGTTTTTTGTCCTAAGCGGGGAGTGTCAGAAAGTTTAAATCCCGAAGATGCTTTTAATGAAGAAAAATGTCATGCCACAGGTTTTTTTTCTATCAATGATGATTTTGATTTTACTTACGGATTAATGAGTTACGAAACTGCACGGGACCTACTTCAGTATCCTGCCAATGCGGTTACTGCTTTAGAGATTGGCTTAAAACCCAATGCTGATATGGATGTTGTAAAAAGTGAAATCCAGAAAATTGTCGGAAATAAATATCAGTTAAAAAACAAGTATGAGCAAAACGATGTGCTTTTTAAAACCCTGAAAACTGAAAAACTTTGGACTTTTATAATTCTTGCTTTCGTTTTATTAATTGCCACCTTTAATATAATTGGCGCACTTACCATGCTTATTATTGAAAAGAAAAAGGATGTACAAACCCTCTCTGCTATGGGCGCTGATGTTAATTTAATACGGAAAATTTTTATGACCGAAGGCTTGATGATTATTTTTATTGGAGCATCTATCGGTATTTTAATAGGATATGGTTTGTGTTTATTGCAACAGCATTTTGGTTTTGTTTCTTTTGAAGAAGGCTATATCGTTGATGCTTATCCTATTGAAGTTCGCTTTAGCGATTTTGTTTTAATTATGGCAACTGTATTATGTACAGGCTTTATTGCAGCCATTTATCCGGTACGAGTGTTTACCAAACAAAATCTTTTTGAGGAAAATTAAGTTTAAGCCTGATCTAGTTTTTTCTTCACTTCATCAACTATTCTAAGCACAGCAGGACAAACCAAGGTGTTTTTATATGTAAGGTCTAAAATTTGGTACATATTTTTTCTATCTGTATGCGGATACTCGCGACAGGCAGTCGGTCGGTCTTCATAAACACTGCAATAATTATCGTCTCCTAAAAACGGACAAGGGGCTTGTTTTAATACATAGTCTTCATCCTCATCTATCTTCAAATATTTCTCAATAAACTCAAAGGGTTTCATTCGCAGGCGTTTGGCTACACGATCAATGTCTTTTTGATAAAAAATAGGGCTGGTTGTTTTGCAGCAATTGGCACAGGTAAGGCAATCTATTTCTTCAAAAGCTTCCTCGTGTGCTATATGAAAAACATCATCAAGATTTCGGAACCTTTTTGATTTTAATTTGTTTAAGAAGGCTTTGTTAGCGGCGCTTTGCGATTTAGCTTTACCGAAAAAGGAGGGTAAATTCATTTACTTTTTTACAATTACAAAAATATCCTCATTATCTCTTTTCATTAAATAAGTTTCGCGGGCAAACTTTTCTAAACTCTTTTGGTTGGTGTGTAATTCTTCAATTGCCTGATTATTGGCTATAATTTCCTGAAGATAATAATTGCGTTCTTTCTCTAATTTTAAAACCTGTTGCCTTAAATCGTATTGGGTAAAAATATCGTTCCTATCAAAAAAAGTAAGCCATACTGCCAAACCAACAACCGTTAACAGATACTTATTAGCTATAACCGAAAATATTTTCTTAAACATAGAACAAAGATACAGGCTTAATAAGCCATTAGAGAAATAAAACGCTTTGTTTATGAATAACGACCTGTTAAAAAGCAGTTTTTAACTTAACTTCTATGTTTTGATAGAAGGATAAGCTATCAATTGCGGCATCTATTTTCTTTATCCAGCTTATCTGTGCATCATGGGCCATAGAAGAATTAGTTTCATCATCATATTTATCCTGAAAAGCATCCATCTCTACATCAATTATTTTATGAAGCGAATCTAATTTTTGCTGTGCGTCATCCTCATTACGTACTTTTATTTCGGAGAGTTGTTTCCTCAACTTTCGGGCATAAAGTTCTACAATATCAAAGTGTCTTTGTTCGTGTGCTAAAAGAGCATCATCAATCCAATTGCTTTTCCAAGAATCTTTAGGGTAAAAATAAGCTTTAACCGTTGCTATGATATTACCTGATGGAGTTTTAGAGATATTTCGATACATGCTATATACGGTTGATGCTGCCGCAAACCGTTTTTGCCGTTTACCCTGATAATCATCCCAGGTCAGTTTGCGATTTTTTTGCCATACGATAACCTCTTCTTCCCCATCATCCCGTACAAAAGACGCGTTGGTGCAACTAACCAATAACAATATGATGAAATAAAAACGCATCTATTTTTTTCTTATTAAAGTTATGCCATCCCGTAAAGGCAGCATTACTTTTTCTACTCTGGGGTCATTTGCTACTTTTTCGTTAAAAGCCTGCATGTTAAGTGTACCTTTATCTTTATTAGTAGCTAGGTCAAGTACTTTGCCACTCCATAAAACATTGTCGGCTATTATCAGTCCACCACTTTTTAGTTTATCAAAAACCAAATCGTAATAAAGTGCGTAATTTTTTTTATCAGCATCAATAAAAACTAAATCGAAAGTATAGGCTAGGGTTGGTATAATCTTCGGAGCGTCGCCCGAAATAAATTCTATCTTATTTTTATATAAAGATTTTGAAAAAAAATCTTTTGCAATAAGTGATGTTTGGAGGTTATTGTCTAAAGTAATTAACTTGCCATTTTCTGTTAAACCTTTTGCTAAACACAGGGCTGAATAACCTGTAAAAGTGCCTATTTCGAGTATACGATCAGGTTTTGCAAGTTGTGATATAAGAGACAAAAAAACACCCTGTAAATGTCCGCTAAACATGCGAGGCATTAGGGTTTTTAAATGAGTTTGTCGAGCAAGTTCTTTTAGTAAATCATCTTCACTATCACTATGTCGGGTGCAATAAGCGGTTATATTATCTAAGTTAACATCCATGAAAACAAAGTTAAAAAAATCAATGAAGTGGGATGTTTATACAAACAGATAAAATATATCTTTGTACATGCAAGAAGGAAAATTAATCATATTTTCTGCCCCGTCGGGCTCAGGTAAAACAACTCTTGTAAGGCACTTGCTGTCTGTAATGCCCGATAAATTGCAGTTCTCTATTTCAGCTACCAGCCGTCCAAAAAGAGGGGTGGAGTTAAATGGTAAAGATTACCATTATTTAACAGTAGAGGAGTTTAAAGAGAAAATAAAAAATAACGAATTTTTGGAGTGGGAAGAGGTTTATGCCGGTACACATTACGGTACTTTACGTAGCGAGGTTGAACGCATTTGGAAAGAAGGTAAAAATGTAATTTTTGATATTGATGTGCAGGGTGGTTTAAACTTGAAACATCAGTTTGGTGATAAAGCGTTAGCTGTGTTTGTAATGCCACCTTCCATTAAAATATTAGAACAACGTTTAAACTCACGCCAAACAGATAGCCCTGAAAGTATTGCTTTGCGCGTAGAAAAAGCAGAACAAGAACTGCAAACCGCTAAATTATTTGATTGTTTTATTTTAAATGAAGATTTAACAACTGCCTGTAAAGAATGTGAGCGAGTGGTAAATGAATTTTTAAATAAGAAATAATTAAAGGTTATTTGCTTTAACTACTAGCTCAGCCACATCAAGCACTTTAGTTTTATCTTCTTTATTGAAATGTTTTACACCATCCGTCATCATGGTGTTACAAAACGGACAGCCTACTGCAATTACATCCGGGTTTTCAGCTAAGGCTTCTTCGGCACGTTCTACGTTAACCTCTTTACTTCCTTTTTCGGCCTCTTTAAACATTTGAGCACCACCTGCACCGCAACATAAACCTTTTGCTTTGCTGCGTTTCATTTCAACTAAATCAACGTCTAAACTTTTTATTACATCACGTGGTGCTTCGTACACATCGTTAGCACGACCTAAATAACATGGGTCATGATACACAATTTTCTTTCCTTTAAATTCTCCGCCTTCAACTTTTAGTTTTCCTTCATTAATAAGCTCTTGTACTAATTGGGTGTGGTGTATCACTTCATACTGCCCACCTAATTGCGGATATTCATTTTTAATAGTATTAAAACAATGTGGGCAACCGGTTACAATTTTTTTTATGCTGTAATTATTTAATGTAGTAATGTTTTGCATGGCCTGCATTTGAAACAAAAACTCGTTTCCGGCACGTTTGGCTGGGTCACCAGTGCAGCTTTCTTCCATGCCTAAAATGGCAAACTTAATATTTACATGATTTAAAATACGAACAATAGCGCGCGTAATTTTTTTTGCTCTGTCATCAAAACTACCCGAGCAACCTACCCAAAAAAGAATTTCAGGGGTTTCTCCGCTTGCGGCCATTTCGGCCATAGTACTTACTTTAATTGTGTCGCTCATATTATATTATGATTCAAAAACTTCTATGCTGGCGTTTTTTGTAACTAAATCGGTAAACTTACCCTCGTAACGTGTAGCACGCACCATGTGATTATCAATCCAATGATAATTACCACCACGTGGTTTACCCATTAATAAGCCATGATATTTAAAATTGTTATCGGCTAACCATTTTTCGGTTACTAAGCGGTGTGCTTCGGTACGAGAAGTAAAAAAAGTAATAATGTGCCCTTCATCAAACCATTTGTTCAACGTTACTAATGCATCAGGATAAACTTTTGCATGTGGCATACGCTCTGGTTCTTCGTTAGGTATATCATCGCAAACTGTTCCGTCAATGTCAATTAAATAATTTTTGATATGACTTGGTAAAACAGGAGAAATTTTCTGACCGTTTTCTTCTTTTTGAATTAAATCTTTTTCCATTATAATGTTGTTGTTTAATTTTCGTTTACCCAATTAGCTCTATCGGCAGGAGAGAATTGCCAAGGGGCGCCATTGTTTTCTAAATTAGTAAACATGCCATTTAACTCGGTTGGCGCGGTGCTTTGCTCCATTACTAAAAAACGGCGTAGGTCGGTTATGATAGAAAGCGGGTCTATGTTTACCGGACACTCTTGCACACAAGCATTACATGTGTTGCAGGCCCAAATTTCTTCGTTGGTTATATAATCGCCTAATAAAGATTTTCCGTCATCTACAAATGTGCCTTTGTTTGCATCAATATTTTTTCCCACCTCAACAAGTCTGTCGCGAGTGTCCATCATTATTTTACGAGGAGATAAAACTTTACCAGTAATGTTTTGCGGACAAGAACTCGTACACCTGCCACACTCGGTACAAGTATAGGCATCTAATAATTGTTTCCAGTTTAAATCAAAAACATCTTTTGCACCAAAGCGTTGCGGATTATTTGGATCAGTAACAGGCTGATAGCTCGGGTCGAAATTTGGTTTTACCACATCGGTAACGCTATCTAAATTGGTAAACTTTCCTTTAGGGTTTAGATTAGATAAATAGGTGTTTGGAAACGCCAACAGAATATGGAAATGTTTTGAGTAAGGCAGATAGTTTAAAAAACCGAATATGCCGAAGATGTGTAACCACCAACAAAAACGTTCAATAAACATTAAACCATCATCGCTCATGCCACTTAATAAAGGTGCAATAAAGCGAGATACAGGAAAACTACCTGCTGTATGATAATGTTCGCTACCATGAGCTTGTAATGTTTGGTCGGCAGCATTCATTAAAAACAATGCACTCATTAAAATTATTTCAGCACATAAAATAAGGTTGGCATCCATTTTAGGCCAGCCATTAAGTTCTTTCATGGCTAAACGTTTAACATGTATCACATTTCGGCGTATTAGAAAAACAGCACAACCAAAAGTTACCAAAAAGGCAAGTATCTCAAAAAAGCCAATTAAAAAATTATAAAAACCACCTAAAAAAGAAAAGGCGCGATGTGTATGAAATAAGCCATCAACTACCATCTCTAACACTTCAATATTTATAAGTACAAAACCTACGTATACAAACAAGTGTAAAATAAACGGAATCGGGCGAGTTGCCATTTTGCTTTGTCCAAAAGCTACACGTAGCATGGTGTTTATACGTTTCGACGAGTCACCCGAAACATCAACATCTCTTCCTAGAAAAATATTTCGATGAACTTTTTTTGCATTATAGATAAAAAAAATAGTGCTTGCTGTTGCCAGTATAATAAAGATGATTGATGAAATCATGCGGGTGTTTTATTTTTTTGGTTTACTCTTCTTATCTTTTTTACCAAATACCGAAACGCTTACATAACGTTTTGGATTTTCGCGTAAATCAATTAGCAATAAATCTAAATCGTTACTGGCACGGTTTAAATTATTATAAATAGAATCATTTTTAACCAATTTACCCAATGTACCTTTGCCATTATTTATTCCTTCTAGTAAATTATTGACCTGAGCTACCGCAAGGTTTGCATGCTCAATAGTTGTTTTAATATTTGATTTTGCTAATGAATCGCTTATGCTGGAAAAATTATTTAGTACGTTGGTTATTTTATCGTTGTTCTTTTCCAAATTTGCAGCTAATGATTCTACTTTACTAAGTATCATAGATACTTTGCTTTTTTGGGTGGTTACCAATGTATCTATGCCCGATGCGGCATGTTGCAAAGAGAACAGTGTAGTTTTTATACTTTCAAAAGAAGCTACTAAATTCTGTCTCACATTTGCATTTAGTACCGATTGCACTACTTGCATAACCGAATCGATAGAAGAAATTAAACTTTCTGCTTTTTTCTGTAAAGGGGCTATACGCTTATCTACTGCGGTTTTTAAATCGTCTTCGTAATCGGCTATAAGAGTATCGCCTTTATTAATATATACTGTAGAGTTAGAAAACTGTAAATCAACTGCTTTAGACCCTAGTATATCTACCGAAATAAGTTTGGCTTTACTGTCTTTTGGAATTTTTATGTCTTCGGTTAAAATAAAAGTAACTAAAACTTTATATTTATTATCGCGCTTAATAAGTTTGCTTTTGTGTACTTGTCCCACCTTTACACCGCTTACCAATACAGCGCTGGCATCTATCAAGCCATCTGTTTTATCATAAATAGCATAAATGTAATTGCTCTTTTTAAATATGTCGTTGCCGCTCAAAAAATTAAAACCATAAATTACTATAGCAATAGCAACTAGGGTAATAATTCCGGTTTTTACTTCTTTAGATAATTTCATTAAAACTCAATTCAAAAAAGATACGATAATCAATAGGCAAAAATAACATTTATATTGGCTTAAGCCATATTTGGGCATTTCATTCTTTTAAAAAATAAAATTATATTTACGGCTATTGTTTTTTACTTATTAAAACTAAAACACACCTAAATGGATAGATTTACGGGATTGATTGGCGTTGCTGTTATTTTTGCGATTGCCTTTATATTGTCTAATAACCGCAAAGCCATTAATTACCGGCTGGTTATAAGTGGCGTGGGTTTACAAATTGCCATTGCATTATTGGTGTTAAAAGTGCCACCTGTTACCCGGTTTTTTGCCATGTTAGGCAAAGGCATGGGTAAAATAGAGCAATTTGCTACACAGGGAGCTAGTTTTGTTTATGGCGGTATTATGGTTGACACGCACGATGGAGCTACCAAAAGTTTTGGTGCACCACATACTTTTGTATTTGCCTTTAGTGTAACATCTACCATTATTTTGGTTTGTGTGCTGGTAGCTATTTTATATCACATTGGGTTTATGCAGCGTGTGGTTTCTTTAATTGCAAAAGTTATGAATTTTGTCATGCGCGTTAGCGGTGCCGAAGCTTTAAGCAATGTAGCAAGTGCTTTTGTTGGTCAGGTTGAGGCACAGGTTATGATACGCCCTTATATTTCTACCATGACCAAGAGCGAGCTTTTATCATCTATGGCAGGTAGTATGGCGTGTATTGCAGGGGGGATTTTAATTGTGTATGTAAACATGGGTGCACGTGCCGAATATTTGCTTACGGCAAGTTTAATGGCTGCTCCGGCCGCTTTGGTAATTTCTAAAATTATTTATCCTGAAATCGAAGAGCCTGTAACTAAAGGTAAAGTAAGTCTTGATGTTAAAAAAGAACACACCAATTTAATTGATGCTATATCGCATGGTGCAGCCGATGGAATGAAAATTTCTATTAATGTAATAGCTATGTTAATTGGTTTTATTGCTCTTATAGCTTTTGTAAATTATGGTTTAGGAAAAATTTACGCACCTCTTTCGTTAGATTTTATTTTCGGCAAACTATTTTACCCATTAGCCTGGTGTATGGGTGTACCCGAAGTTGATGTGCAACAAGTAGCTACCATTATGGGACAAAAACTAACCATTAACGAGTTTGTTGCTTTTGATACACTAACGCATAAATTAGCTGCACCCTTAACCGATAAAGGTTTGCTAATTGTAAGTTTTGCTATTTGTGGCTTTGCTAATTTTAGTTCGGTTGGCATGCAAATTGGCGGCATTGGGGCTTTGGCACCTGAACGCCGTGCAGATTTGGCTAAGCTTGGCATACGTGCTTTAATTAGTGGTACGCTAGCCTCTTATCTTTCAGCTACTATTGCAGGCATGCTGATTTAGTTTAAATACTCTTTGTTGTTTATTTTCTTTCTATTATTTCAAAAACATGGTCAAAAGCATAGCTCAAAACAATTCCAGAATTTTCATTGTTTTTAAAATTTCCTAATGGAGTTTTGATAATTTTTTCTTCATTTAAATAGGCAGATATAACTCCAATTATTCTCATTTTATGTTGACTTTCAGTTCCATAATTTATAATAACAACAGGCCCACCTGAAAATCCTGGGTTATTGTGTCCGTCTAAAAATATTTGAGTCATTTTTGTGGAATCTGACACAAAAGAAGATATAATTCCTTTTTTTACAAATGGAATTGGGAAGCCATTATTTATTTTACCTTCTATATCATCCATTTTTAATCCAAAAGGAAAGCCAAGAAAATAACAGTCTTGTGATAAATAATAACCTTCACTTCCTAAATCAAATAAATTTCCTTTTTGATCACTTGACATCAAATCAAGAACTGCGATGTCAATATTAGGATTGGCATGTACTAATAAGGTTGCTGTAATTTTTACCCACCTATCATTTTTCAAAATTTCAATGTTAACAGATGGCTTGAAAGATAAGGTAGCAGGAAATAAATGTTTTGCAGTTATCAAATAATCTTTATTATTAATTGAGACTAGAAAGGAAGTTCCTGTGTTTTCTTGATGTTTAATAAGAAATATTTTTTGTAAAATTTCGCTTGGAACCATGCTTTTTAAAAATTATTTTGTCAAATTAGTTGCAATAAGAATTTTTTAATTTTAACTATTACTAAGGATAACCAAAACAAATATAACCAAAAGCCACTTATTTTAACTTTCTTGTGTTAAGTGCTGTTTTAAATCACTTAAAACAATAGTGGTTTATCAACCCATTATTTTTATAGATTTGTTTTCACTAAAAATTACGCATGAAAAAAAGTATAGCTCTATCTGTTGCAACAAGTTTATTGTTTGTGGCATGTAATAATAAACCATCTCAGGAAAAAGACACCACGGCTGCAAAAGTAAGTGTTGATAGTTTTTTGGTTGATTATAATAAGCAGTTTCAAAAATATTTAATTGCTTCTAATGAAGGGCAGTGGAAATTAAACACACACATTGTAGCTGGAGATACGGCAACTGAAAATGCGGCTGCCCGTGCTGATGAGGCTATGGCCAAGTTTACCGGAGCAAAAATTTTGACAGAAACGGCAAAAGCGTTTTTAGATAAAAAAGATAGTTTACAGTTAAGTGATATACAAGTTCGTCAGTTAAAAGCTATCATCTTTAATGCCGGTGCAAACCCTGAAGCAGCAGGCGATATTGTAAAACAAAAAATTGCTGCGCAAAACAAACAAACCGGGCTATTATATGGCTTTAAATTTACCTTAAACGGCAAAGAAATTACGCCGAACGACATTGATGGTACTTTAGAGAAATCATCGAACGAAGTTGAAAGATTAGCTGTTTGGAAATCGAGCAAAGAAGTTGGTAAGGTTTTAAAAAGTGGTTTGGTAAATTTACGCGAGCTTAGAAACAAATCAGTACAACCATTGGGTTATGCTGATTTCTTTGCTTATCAGGCTTCTGAATATGGCATGAGCACTGATGAGTTAATGGCTACTACACGTGGCATGATTAAAGACATTTGGCCTTTATATCGTGAGTTACATACATGGGCACGTTATGAGTTGGCTAAAAAATACAACAAACCGGTACCTGATTACATTCCGGCACATTGGTTGCCTAACCGTTGGGGACAAGAGTGGTCGCAGTTAGTTGAGGTAAAAGGTTTTGATTTAGACCCATATTTAAAACAACAAGGTCCTGAGTGGATTGTAAAAAAAGGCGAAGAGTTTTATAAAAGCATTGGTTTTGGTCCGTTGCCTGCAACTTTTTGGGAGCGTTCAAGTCTTTATCCTGTTGCGGCTAATGCGGGTTATAAAAAGAACACACATGCTTCTGCCTGGCATATAGATAATGATAAAGATGTTCGCTCATTAATGAGTGTGGTACCTAATACAGAATGGTGGAGTACTGTATTACACGAGCTTGGGCATATTTATTATTATCAATCATACAGCAACCCTGATGTGCCAATTGTGTTACGTAGTGGTGCTAACCGCGCTTATCACGAGGCCTTTGGAACTATGATGGGCATGGCATCTTTACAAAAACCTTTTCTACAAGGTTTGGGTATGATGGATAAAAATTTACAAACCAATGATACACTTATGTTGTTGAAAGAAGCATTGGAATATGCAGTACACATTCCTTGGGGTAGCGGCACTATGACAGAGTTTGAGTATAATTTATATTCTAAAAATTTAGCACCCGACCAATACAATAAATTGTGGTGGAGTTTGGTAAAACGTTTTCAGGGCATAGAGCCAGCTGAAGTACGTGGTGAAGAATATTGCGATGCGGCAACTAAAACACACATTAACGATGATGCGGCACAATATTATGATTACAGTATGAGTAATGTTTTATTGTTTCAATTTCACCAACACATTGCGCAAAATATTTTAAAACAAGATGCACATGCTACTAACTATTGGGGTAATAAAGATGTTGGTACATTTTTACAAGCGGTTATGAAACCCGGTGCAAGTGTTGACTGGAGAGAGCATTTAAAGAAAAGTATCGGACAAGATTTTTCGGCTAAGCCTATGCTGGAATATTTTCAACCTTTAATGGCGTACCTTAAAAAAATAAATGCCGGAAGAAAATATACTTTGCCTGAACAACCTGATTTTAATTATTAAAGATTTTGCAAGCTCGTTTATATAAGGATGTAAAAATTAAAGCATTTCTTTCTATGTTGTGCTTTGCACAGCTTGGGTTTTCCCAAGTAGTGCCTGCTCCTAATGTACAATATGCACAATCTTTAGATGCTAAAAACGGCATTAATAAATTTAAACTTTGCTCTTTTTTCGAAATTCATAAGGCAAACTTAAAAGAAATGCCTGCCAAAAATGATGTGCACGTAAAATGGTACACCTATATGGGAATTGACGTGCCAACCGTATTTGATTATAAAATAAAGCATATAGATTTAGGTTACTACAAAAACAAACTCTACAAAATTTTAGTACAGTTTAATGGAACGGAGGAAGAAGAAATTGATAATATAAAAAGCAAACTTGTTTTATTGTTTGGCCCTGGTAAGGAAATTGAAAAAGATAAAGACTCAACCTATAAATATACTTGGGAAACAACAAAAATTTATCTGTATTTTGAATATAATGAGAAAGAAGTTAATCTTTTTATGTCCTCAAAAATACTGGGAAAACAAATTATATTAGATGAACTATAACATAAAGAATAGTTTAATAAGAAATCTCGCAAAACAAACGGGATTTTTTTTATGTTATGCCCTAACATAAAGCAAGTATCTTTGCTAAATGAAAATAGATAAATACATTGGGCATTCAGGTTTCACATCACGGCGCAAGGCCTGTACTTTAATTGATGAAAAGAAGGTTTTTGTAAACGGAAAACTGGCCAATTTTAGCACTAGAGTAAAAGAGGGCGACGTTATTTTAATTGACGGTAAAACATTAGAACCAAGAGCTTTTGTACCAACTTATATTGTATACAATAAACCAAAAGGCATAGAATGTACCTCCGAAAAAATAGCTAATAATATTATTGATGCCATTGGGCATACGGAAACTATATACCCGGTTGGTAGATTGGATAAAGATTCAGAAGGGTTAATTTTACTTACCAACCATAGCGAGGTAATGGATAAAATTACTAACCCCGAATATGGGCATGAAAAAGAATACATTGTTACCTTAAACTTACCCGTACGTAAACAGTTTTTAAAAGAGATATCAGAAGGCATTGAAATACATGGCGAAAAAACCAAGCCTTGTGTGGTAAGTTTAGAGCCAAATGCTAAACGAATTTTCAGAATCACATTAACCCAAGGGCTTAATAGGCAAATACGTCGTATGTGTAATGCCTATGATTATCAGGTAATAAAATTGCAGCGCGTGCGTGTAATGAATATAAAATTAGGTAAACTAAAAGTAGGCGAGTGGCGCGATTTAACTGAAGATGAATTAATGGAATTATTTTTAGCATTAAAATAATAAAACTTAAAAACTCATGAAACAAAACATAGTACATGTTGCAATAGTTGTTGATGATTATGATAAGGCAATTGAGTTTTACACGCAAAAACTACATTTTGTTTTAATAGAAGATACCATTTTAAGCGAAACAAAAAGGTGGGTTTTAGTTGCACCAAAAGGCTCAACAGGTTGTTGTTTATTATTGGCAAAAGCTGCTAATGAAGAACAAAGTAGCAGGGTTGGCAATCAAACAGGTGGGCGAGTTTTTTTATTTTTAAATACAGATAATTTTAAAAGAGATTACCAAAATTTGCAGCATCACGGAATTAAAATCGTGAGAGAACCTGTGGTAGAAAAATGGGGTACCGTAGCTGTTTTTGAAGATTTGTATGGAAACCTATGGGATTTAATTGAACCATTTGCTAAATAAAGCAACAAACCCAAGTAATATTGCATCACTTGGGTTTGTCAAAAAATAATCTGTAGAATCTTAATGAATGCTCATTTCAAACGGAAGACGTGCTTGTATGCCTTTTGCTTTAATAATGCTTTGCGCATATTTTATATAATCATAAAATACACCTAAATTTTGCTGAAGTACTTTTGTTTCTTCTTCGTCTTTTTTACCATTTAATAAATCTTTAATTGGGTCTTTTTGTTTAGGTAAAGAAAGTAATTCGTACTCGCCTTCTTTTAAATTAGCTTTTTTTGCGGTGTAATTAATGGCATCATTTATACCACCTAACTCATCTACTAATTTTATACCAATGGCATCTGCACCACTCCATACGCGTCCTTGTCCAATACTATCTACATTAGCTTGCGACATACCACGCCCTTCGGCAACGCGTTTGGTAAATGTGCTATAAACCTGTTCAACACTTTTTTGTATATAAGCCGCTTCTTGTGTAGTAGCAGGACGAAACAAACTACCTAAATCGCTATGCTTATTAGTGTTTACAGTATCTATATTAATGCCTAATTTTTCTGAAAATAATTTTTGTGCATTAGGCGATAATCCAAATACACCAATAGAACCTGTAATAGTATTAGGTTGAGCAAAAATTCTATCGGCAGCACATGAAATATAATAACCGCCCGATGCAGCTACATCACCCATAGAAACCACAACCGGTTTAACTTTTTTGGCTAGGGTAACCTCGCGCCAAATAACGTCACTGGCAAGTGCACTTCCACCCGGAGAATTTACACGTAACACAATAGCTTTAATGGTAGTATCTAAACGAGCTTCGCGGATAGATTTAGCGGTTGATTCAGAGCCGATTTTTTCGGCATCACCTTCTCCACTCATAATTTCGCCAACTGCATAAATAACAGCAAGTTTTGCTTTCTTGTCAGATTTTTTATCATCTTCTTTATCTTCATCATCACCATGACCTTTTTTGCTGATATGGGCATAATAATCACCCAAACTAACAAAGTTTATTTTTTGTTTTTCTTTTATGCCAAGTTTTTGTTTTAAAGCATCGGTTACTTCGTCTTTATATTTTAATTCGTCAACCAACTTTAATTGTTGTGCATCTGCCGGAAAAGTAATTTTTAATTCATCAGCAATTGACTGAAGTTCAGCAACCGAAACACCACGTTGTTTAGAAATGCCTTCCAGCATATGTATCCATATACTATTTAAAAGTGTTTCTAACTGCAAACGGTTTGGCGCACTCATTTTATCTAATAAAAAAGGCTCTACAGCACTTTTAAATTTACCATGACGATAAACCTGCATTTCTACATTTATTTTATCCAATGCATTTTTATAGTACATAATTTGAGCACTTAAACCTTTAAACATAAAATCGCCCTCAGGGTGTAAATAAATTTTATCGGCAACACTAGCTAAGTAGTAACTTTTTTGAGAGTAACCTTCGGCATACGCATATATAAATTTTTTACTGGCTTTAAATTGTAATAAACTATTACGAACTTCTTCTAAGGTGGCAGAAGATGCCATAATATCATCATTCAAATCCAAATAAATGCCTTTAATGGCTGTGTCGGTTTCTGCTTTTTTAATGGATTTCATTAAATCATCTAAGCCTGTGCCGCTTTTGCTTCCAATAACATCGCCTAAACCTAATTCGGCAAAAGGGTTGCTTACGCCGCGTTCTTTAATAGGGTCTTTAAATTTTAGCAATAAAACTGAGTTTGCTTTTATACGAACTTCTTTTTCTTTTCCGAAATGAAATTGGTGTTTAAAACTTGATACAATAATGGTAGCGAAAATAACAGTGCATAAAATGCCCGCTACTATAACGCCTACTATGGCTCCGAAGAATGTTGAGAAGAAATTTTTCATGTGTTGATATTTATTGTTTTTTTGTTGTCATATGCTGTAGCCCTGTTATCTTTGATTTTGATTAAGAAAACAAGGTTATTTCATATTTGTTAAATTAATTTGATACAAAAGTAAAACAGCTTACTATTTTTGAGGCAGAATTGTTATGAACGAAGTATATTTATGTTTGGGCGGTAATTTGGGTAATTGTTTAGTCACTTTTGCACAGGTTTGTGTACTTATTGAACAAACTGTAGGAAAGATTACTAGACAGTCTTCACTTTATCAATCGCAGGCTTGGGGCATGGAAGGAACACCAGATTTTTTAAACCAGATTATTAAAGTAGAAACTAAAGTTTCTGCAGAAGAGTTGCTCATTTTTTTGTTAGAAATAGAAAAAAAATTGGGCAGAGAAAGGACGGAAACAATTACGTACCAAAGCCGTTTGATTGATATAGACATTTTATTTTTTAACAAAAAAATTATAAAAACAGAAACCTTGGAAATTCCGCACCCGAGATTGCATTTGCGCAAATTTGTATTAGAACCCCTAAATGAAATTGCCCCTAATTTTACACACCCTGTGCTTAATAAAAGCATTTCTGAATTATTAGAATTATGCTCTGATACCGGGCAAGTAAAAAAACTGAGTCATGTTATATAATTCTATATGCATAGAAGGAAATATTGGTGTTGGTAAAACAACGCTGGTTAAAAAATTGGCTAAACATTATAAAGCCAATTCTTTTTTTGAGGAGTTTGATGAAAACCCCTGGTTGCCTTTGTTTTATAAAAACCCAAAAAACACTGCTTTAGCCTTAGAGCTTTCTTTTTTAACGGACAGGTGCAAACAGCTTTTACAAATGGAGAAAGAGCATTCTTCTAAAATAGTTGTAAGCGATTATTGTTTGGATAAATGTTTGTTGTTTGCGGAAGCCAATTTATCGAAACGTGATTTTGAGACGTATGAAAAACTATTCAATAGAATTTCGACAACCATAAAAAAACCTGATTTGGTTGTTGTACTTCATGCTTCGGTTGATACACTTTTAACTAATATTAAAAAACGTGGAAGGTCTTATGAACAGAGCATTCAACCTGCGTATCTTAAAAAACTAAACAAAAGTTATTTTAACTTTTTTTCAAAAAAGCAAGAATGTGTTGTTTTAAATGTTTTTGTGGAAACAATAAATGATAAAGTTTATGAAAATATATTCCATGAAATTGTATCTTTCATTCAAATAAAACCAATATTTAAAGTAAACTCTATTAAACTATGAGCACAGTTAAAACTTGCACTTGGCCCGGTAATGATGAGCTAATGATAAAATATCATGATGAAGAGTGGGGTACACCCGTGCATGATGATAAAAAACATTTTGAGTTTTTAGTGCTAGATACTTTTCAGGCGGGTTTGAGTTGGAAAACAATTTTGCACCGAAGAGAACATTTTAGAAAGGCCTTTGCCAATTTTGATGCAAACAAGGTGGCTAAGTTTACCGAAAAAGATGTAGAAAAATTATTGCAGAACGAAGGCATCATTCGCAATAAATTAAAAGTACGCGGCACTATAAAAAATGCGCAATTGTTTTTGCAGGTGCAAAAAGAGCATGGCTCGTTCAATAAATACATTTGGCAGTTTACCAATCATAAAACTTTAGTAAACAAGCGTAAATCTACCGGAGAAGTGCCGCCTTTTAGCCCGGAGTCTGATGCTATGAGTAAAGCTTTGAAAAAACTTGGTTTTACATTTGTAGGCACAACCATATGTTATGCTTATATGCAGGCTGCAGGTATGGTTAATGACCATTTGGTTTCTTGTCATAGATATAAACATTGTAAATAAATATATGTCAGAAACAAAACGTACACTTTCTTTATTAGACACTACTTTAATTGTCTCGGGTTCTATGATAGGTTCCGGAATTTTTATTGTGTCATCAGATATGGCTCGCTCGATAGGTGGTGCAGGATGGTTACTGTTATGCTGGCTGCTAACCGGTGTACTTACTTTATTTGCTGCATTAAGTTATGGCGAGCTTGCCGGTATGATGCCGAAAGCAGGCGGACAGTATGTGTACATCAAAAAAGCCTTTGGGAGTTTAACTGCTTTTTTATATGGGTGGACAGTTTTTTTGGTTATACAGACAGGTGTAATTGCTGCGGTGGCAGTGGCCTTTGCAAAATATGTAGGTGTTTTTATTCCGTTTTTTAATGAGGATAATGTGTTGCTGCAAATAGCTAATTTTAAATTAACCTATGCGCAACTACTGGCTATTGTATCTATTTCATTCCTAACATTTATTAATGCACGTGGTGTAAAAAACGGAAAAATTATACAGCGTGTTTTTACGCTGGCAAAACTTATTGCCTTATTTGGTTTAATTATTGTTGGCTTGTATGCGGGCTTTACCAAAAATATTTTTTCTGAAAATTTTGCAGATGCATGGAAGGCCTCATCTATTAATGGCTCAGTAACTACATTGTTAAGTGGGTCGGCTATTTGGGTTGCGGTTGGTGTTGCCATGATAGGCTCTTTATTTAGCAGCGATGCCTGGAACAATGTAACTTTTATTGCTGCAGAAATTAAAGAGCCGCAAAAAAATATCCCGAGAGGATTAATGTTAGGCACATTTATAGTTACCATCATTTATATTTTGGCTAACGTGGCTTACTTGTGTTTGCTTTCTATGCACGATATTCAGAATGCACTACACGATAGGGTAGGGGCGGCTGCTATGGCAACCGTTATGGGTGGAAATACAGCGGTATACTGCATGGCGGGGTTAATTGTAGTTTCTACTTTTGGTTGTAACAATGGCTTAATTATGGCGGGTGCACGATTATTTCAGGGCCTGTCGGTTGATAAATTATTTTTTAAAAAAGCAGAAAACAATAATGGATTTGGCGTGCCGGGTTACGCACTTTTAATACAAGGCATTTGGGCAAGTATATTATGTTTAAGTGGATCTTACGGAGATTTGTTGGAGTATGCCACTTTTGCCTCGTTACTTTTTTACATGGTAACCATTAGTGCCATTTTTGTTTTAAGAAAAACAGAACCTGATACTCCACGCCCTTATAAGGCTTTGGGTTATCCTGTGGTTCCTTTAATATATATACTACTAACACTATTGATTTGTGTTGATTTGGTTTACAATAAACCCGATAACACCGTAAAGGGTTTAATTATAGTTGCCTTGGGTATACCAGTTTATTATTTTATACAACAAAGAACAAAACAGCAGAGTGTTTAACCGCATTTCAAAATACTTTACACTTAATCGTCGTGAACGAAATGGAATGATTGCCATTGCAACCTTGCTTATTGTTTTATTGGTGGTTAAATATTTTATTATTTATAACGATAACCCAACTACTACTAGCATTAACGTAATTGCCTTAGATAGTTTGGCAACCGAGCTTATGCCTGAACAAAAGCATAAAAAAAATAATTCAGATGCCGATACTTCAATAACCAAAGAAATTAAGTTACATAATTTCGACCCTAATACAATAAGCTATAAAGAGGCCGTGCAATTGGGTTTCCCTAAAAAAGTGGCACATATACTAATTAATTATCGTAACAAAGGAGCTACGTTTCGTAATGCCGAAGGATTAAAAAAAGTATATGGGATGACGGATGAACTTTATCAAAAATTGGCACCTTATGTTTCTATCAAAAAATAGGTTTGATAATCTCTATGTTTTCACAAGAAAAAATCTTTTGTAAATTGCAACTCTATGTATAAGTTACTTGTAAAACCTTTTCTGTTTTTATTTAATCCCGAAAAAGCGCATCACATAACCTTTGCTTTGCTGCGTTTTTTCCTGAACCTTCCACTTGCAAAAAAAATAACAACTGCAATATTTGTAGTTGAGTCACATAAACTATCCAAAACGGTAGCTGGCTTAAATTTCCCTAACCCCGTGGGACTTGCTGCTGGGTTAGATAAAAATGCGTTAGTTGTTGATGAGCTTTCTTGTTTGGGTTTTGGTTCTATAGAAATTGGGACTGTTACTCCAAAAGCTCAGCCCGGTAACGATAAACCACGTTTGTTTCGTTTACCAAAGGATGAAGCATTAATAAATCGTATGGGTTTTAATAACGATGGTGTTAATGAAGCGGCGATTCGTTTAGCTAAAAGAAAAAATAAAAACATAATTATTGGAGGCAACATTGGGAAAAGTAAAATTACTCCTAACGAAAATGCTACGCAAGATTATGTAATCAGCTTTCATGCTTTGTATGATGTGGTTGATTATTTTGTTGTAAATGTAAGCTCACCTAACACACCTAATTTGCGAGAACTGCAAGAGAAAGAACCTCTTACTAATTTATTAAGCAGCCTTCAAAAAGAAAACTTAGCTAAAAAAATTCAAAAACCTATTTTCTTAAAAATAGCCCCTGATTTAACCGATACTCAATTACAAGACATTGTTGAAATTGTTATTGAAACAAAAATTGCAGGCGTAATTGCTACTAATACAACTATATCGCGCGCGAATTTAATTACACCCCAACAAGAAATACAAAATATGGGCGCCGGTGGTTTAAGTGGTAAACCTCTTACAGCAAGAAGCACAGAGGTAATTAAATTTTTACGTAACAAATTAGATAAACAAATTGCCATTATTGGAGTAGGCGGCATACATAGTGCGCAGGATGCAATAGATAAATTAAACGCAGGCGCAGATTTAATTCAACTATATACTGGTTTTATTTATGAAGGCCCAACACTTATAAAAGAAATTAATAAACGAATTCTTGAAGAAAGTAAATAGCATTTATGCTATTTGAGATTTTTCTTAATAAATGCTATTGAGTTTTTCATAGCATCATCGGCAAACACTTTACTGTATTTAGGATTACTTGGGTTTGCAAACGCATGGTCTGCATCATATTTTTTTACCTCTAATGGCTTGTTTTCTGCTTTCATGTTGGTTTCAAATTTGGTAACGACATCTTTATTTATCCATTGGTCTTTTTCTGCCCAAACAAATAATACAGGTGCATTTAATGTTTTAAGTTTTTCAATTTTTTCTTCGGGCATGCCATAATACATAACACAAGCTTTACCTTGTTTGCCTGCCAGTAAGCTTGCTTGCATAGACCATCCGCCACCAAAGCACCAGCCAATAGTTGCTATGCTTGCTTTAGCCCCAACATAACTTATGGCACCTTTAATAATTGCCTCACCTCTTTCAGGGGTTAAGCTTTTCATATATTTTCCTGCCGAATCGCGACTAGTAGCTACTTTTTTATCGTACATATCAATGGCAATAACATTTACGTTGCCAAGCTCTTTATATATTTTTTCTGATTCTTGTTTTATATAATCATTTAAACCCCACCACTCATGTATTACAAATACATAATTGTTGGTTGGAGTGGCGGCTTTTATTTCATACCCGTAACCTTCTTTTCCATCCGGGGTTTTAAAAGAAATTTCTTTACCCATAGGATTTGCCAATACAAAAGGTGTTGGCTCTAAATGCGAAGCCACAAATTTTTTATCGTGACTAAACATAGCAAATGTATTTGTTGATGAAGGTTTTGCGCAGCAAGATAATTGAGCGAAACTATTAATTGCAAATAAAAATACTAAGCTGAAAGTTGTAAAAATGTTTTTCATTGTTGTTTATTTTTGACACTAAATTAGTAGTTAGTAAAAAACAAATGTATTTAGATTTGTTAATGTAAGTTTATCTGGCCATTATAGAACCCGCACATACATCGCCTTCTTCCATTGGTTTTAACCATTGTTGTAATGTTTTAGTACGGGTTTCAGTTAAATCCTGCATATAACTATACCAGCAAACCGGCTGCATGCTATAGTACTCGCTTTCTTTTAATGGATACTTCATTTTCATTTCAGCATCTCTAAATTCTATCCAAATTCTTTGTGATGCTTTTAAATTTTTAAGAAAAAGCGTATCCGTCTTATAGTCTTTCAAAATCTGTTGATATGCCTGATTAAGTTCTTTATCTGCTTTTAAAAATTCCTTTTTAGTAGAATCATTCATTTGCATTTGAGTTTGTGCAAAACCAAAGCCTGATATAAGTAGAGCAAAACTTGTTATGACTATTTTACGCATAGATGTTGTTTTGGTAATCAAAAATATTCATTTTTATTTTGGTAAAAGAATTTTTGGTTTAACAAGAAAGCCACCCGTTTAGGAGTGGCTTTCTTGTTTGCATTTTATTTATTATGATTTTTAATTAAGATCCGCAAGCTTCGCAAGCATCCGGATTATCTAAGGAGCAGCTAATTTGTGCCTGCAATTCTTCTTCAGATAAAATGTGTGCTTGCCCACGTTCTACTAATAGTTGGTCTTCGTTACCAAGTACGGCTACTTTTTCTAGCAAAGCACCTTGATCAACCGTAAACTTAATAGCATCAGCCGCAGCTTTAGTACGTAAGTAATACATGCCAGTTTTCAGTCCTTTTTTCCACGAATAGAAATGCGCTGAAGAAAGTTTTGCAAAGTTAGCATCTTGTATAAACAAGTTTAATGATTGCGATTGGTCGATATATGCGCCACGGTCAGCAGCCATATCTATAATAGTACGTTGTTTAATTTCCCAAACGGTTTTGTAAATGTTTTTTATGTTTTCAGGAATCTCCGGAATGTTTTGTACCGAACCGTTTGCTGCAATAATTTTGTTTTTTAGGTTCTCATTCCAAATACCAAGTTTTACTAGGTCTTTTAGTAAGTGTTTGTTTACAACAACAAATTCTCCACTTAACACACGACGAGAATAAATATTTGAAGTATATGGCTCAAAACACTCATTATTACCTAATATTTGCGAGGTAGATGCAGTTGGCATTGGAGCCATTAATAATGAGTTACGTACGCCGTATTTTTTAATTTCTTCGCGTAAAATATCCCATTCCCAACGTGGGCTTGGAGTTACGTTCCACATATCTTGTTGAAAAATCCCTTTGCTTATTGGAGAGCCCGGATATGTTTCATAATGCCCATCAATTTTTGCTAAATCTTTACTTGCTGTTAAAGCTGCATAGTAAATAGTTTCAAAAATTTCAGCATTTAATTTGCGAGCTTCTTCGCTTTCAAAAGGGTAACGCATTAAAATAAATGCATCAGCTAAACCTTGTACACCTAAACCTACCGGACGGTGACGCATGTTACTGTTACGTGCTTCTGGTATTGGGTAGTAGTTTCTATCAATTACTTTGTTTAAGTTTTTGGTAGCTACGTAGGTTACTTCAAATAATCGTTGATGATCAAATTCTCCTTTTTCTAAATCTACAAAACGAGGTAATGCTAAAGATGCTAAATTACATACCGCTACTTCATCAGCCGCTGTATACTCAATAATTTCAGTACATAAGTTAGATGATTTAATAGTACCTAAATTTTGTTGGTTTGATTTTGAGTTAGCTGCATCTTTAAATAACATATAAGGGTTACCAGTCTCAATTTGAGACTCGATGATAGCACCCCATAATTCACGTGCAGGTATTTGTGTACGGAAACGCCCTTCGCTTTCGTATTTAGTATATAATGCTTCAAATGCTTCGCCGTGGCAATCACTTAAACCTGGGCACTCATTAGGGCACATTAAGCTCCATATACCTTCTGCTTCCACACGTTTCATAAACAAATCCGGTATCCAAAGCGCAGTAAATAAATCACGTGCACGCATTTCTTCTTTACCGTGGTTTTTGCGAATATCTAAAAAATGATAAATATCTGCATGCCAAGGCTCTAAATAAACAGCAATAGAGCCTTTACGTTTTCCGCCACCTTGGTCAACGTAACGAGCTGTTTCGTTAAACACTTTAAGCATAGGTATAATTCCGTTTGATGTACCATTAGTTCCTTTAATGTAAGAGCCAGTTGCACGAACATTATGAATGTTTATACCGATACCACCCGCGCTTTGCGAAATTTTAGCGCATTGTTTTAATGTATTATAAATTCCATCAATGCTATCGTCTTGCATTTGTAATAAAAAGCAAGAACTCATTTGTGGTTTTGGTGTACCCGCATTAAACAAAGTTGGAGTTGCGTGTGTAAACCAACGCTCGCTCATTAGGTTGTAAGTTTCAATAGCAGCTGCAATATCTTCTTTATGTATGCCAACTGCCACACGCATAATCATGTGTTGAGGGCGCTCAGCAACTTTACCATTCATCTTTAAAAGATACGAGCGCTCTAATGTTTTAAAACCAAAATAATCATAACCAAAATCTCTATCATATATAATAGAAGAATCTAACTGCTGTGCGTTTGCCTGAATAATTTCATAAACATCATCTGCAATTAACGATGCACGTTGTCCGGTTTTAGGATCTATATATAAATATAAATCGTGCATGGTTTTCGAAAACGATTTGGTAGTGTTTTTATGCAAGTTAGAAACCGCAATACGCGATGCTAAAATTGCATAATCAGGATGGTGAGTAGTTAACGAAGCAGCAGTTTCTGCAGCTAAGTTATCTAACTCCGTTGTTGTAACTCCGTCAAATAATCCTTCAATAACTTTCATAGCTACTTTAATAGATTCAACGTGAGTTGGTTCTAAACTGTAGCAAAGTTTTTGTACGCGTGCGGTGATTTTGTCAAACTTAACTGACTCGCGGGTGCCGTCTCTTTTTATTACAAACATACGTGGTTAATTTTTTTGGTTTTACTAGTTAAAAATGGTTAATGCAAATTACTTCTACAATGTGCGTTTTGGTGTTAAATCTTTATTTTCTATTAACAATGTTTTCTTAATTACTTTACTTTGACAATTTTTGGGGCTAAACGCCCCGACGAGGCTGCTATCCTCGTTTACTTCAGTTCTTTTTAAGATTAAGGATTAAAAGTCTTCGTCTAATTTAAAGACGTTGTTCGACTCGTTATTCTTATTCATAACGCCCGCCTTTTGATACTCGGCAACACGTTTTTCAAAGAAATTGGTTTTACCCTGCAACGACTGCATTTCCATAAAAGGGAATGGGTTGCTGGCATTGTAAAACTTAGGACAGTTAAGGGCTACCAACAATCTGTCGGCGCAAAACTCAATGTACTGGCACATCATATCAGAGTTCATTCCTATAAGACGTACAGGAAGTGCGTCTGATACAAATTCTTTTTCAATAGTTACTGCATTGGTTATCACTTCAGTAACACGCTCTACGGGTAATTTGTTCACTAATTGGTTGTATAATAAGCAGGCAAAATCGCAATGTAAACCCTCGTCACGAGAGATTAATTCGTTGCTGAAACTTAAACCCGGCATTAAACCACGTTTTTTTAACCAAAAAATAGAACAGAATGAACCTGAAAAGAAAATGCCCTCTACAGCCGCAAAAGCAATTAAGCGTTCGGCAAACGTACCTTTAGATATCCAACGTAAAGCCCAATCGGCTTTTTTGGTTACACAAGGCAGGGTGTCAATGGCATGTAATAAGCTGTCTTTTTCTGTTACATCTTTAATATAAGTATCAATTAATAAAGAATAAGTTTCTGAGTGAATGTTTTCCATCATTATTTGGAAACCATAAAAACAACGAGCTTCAGGATACTGAACCTCATTTAAAAAATTAATGGCTAGGTTTTCGTTTACAATACCATCACTTGCGGCAAAAAATGCCAGTACGTGTTTAATAAAATGCTTTTCATCAGCATTTAATTTTGTTTCCCAATCCGTAAGGTCAGATGCAAGATCAATTTCTTCAGCCGTCCAAAAACTGGCCTCAGCTTGCTTATACATTTGCCAGATGTCGTTGTGCTTAATTGGAAATAAAACAAAGCGATCTTTGTTTTCGGTTAATAAGGGTTCGTTTGCCATAAATTTATTTACTCTATATATTTTGTCAGACAAAAAATGAACAGCCTTGCCATTCATTACTTGTTTGTGGTTATTTTATCTTTTAAAGAACTTTTGTGTTAAATCATCTATCTATTTTCTTTGCTTTCTGTTCTACAAAACAAGTTTAAAAAACTCCGTTGCACAAATAATTCAATTAACATTTTAGGAGCACTTTTAAACATTTTTAATTTTTAAAAAATTGTTGATAAACTCTTGAAACCCTTTATTATCAAAGGGTTTTAGGTGATATGAAAAAAAATAAAAAATAAATGCAAAATGTATTTGCTCGTTCAAATTAAAATGTTTATGTACAATTAAGGGCTCCCTTTGTTTACTAATAAAGGAGGGTTTTGAGTGGAAAAATTTAAGATAAAACAGATTAAATTTCAATTACGCGGATAGCATTATTTCATCTGCGATAGCTTTATTAGAAAGATTTTGAAAAGAGAAAGTAGTAGAGTTTTTTTCTATTAATGTTAACATGTGTAGATATTGTGATAAAAAACGTTTAGCTGCCTTCGGTTTGTTTTGTTGATGTGCCGTAATTCCCAATTCAAAAAGTATATCTGCAAGAGCTTGTTGTTTTTGTGGAGTAAACTCATTAACATCCGTATCATGCTCTACTGTTTCTAAATCAAAATCTTCGCCAAACAAATTTCTTAATCCTGTTTTAGCGGCTAACTCAATTTCTGAAAAAGCTTTGTTTTCTTTTTTCAGATTTAAAATATAGGCAATAATTAAGCCTAATTTTTCAAACTCTCGTTCTAAATAATCTTTGCGGTACATAAGGTAAAGTTACACTAACTTCATCGCTTATCAAAGGAAAGAAGAGAAGGATTATTTTATACGATCCATTTACCTCCACCGTTATTTGCGGAAGCTGCTTTTTTTCTTCAAAGTAATTGTAACCTATGGCAAGGTTGCTCCAGAAATCAGTTAATGACTTACTATACTGTTTTTTTACTTCCTCTAGTTTTTTTGCCTCTAACTTAAACGGAAAACTATGTACAACTACGTCATGACCTGCCCCCTTGCTAAACAAACAAATTAAATAGAGCTCTTTTATTTTATCATCAGTAATAGGAATTCAACCAATAGTTACACAATTACCGTGTATCATAATTTCTCCGCCAAAAGGTTTATGCCCTAAAATTTTATCACTTTGGTTTGGGTAATCTACCTGCATAGCCAAATAGTAATCGCTATAAGCATTAAAGAAATTTACTTTGTAAAAACCTTCAGGTACTTGCAAATCTCCTTCGGTTCGTTTAGGGCCTAGTATGCCTGAGCTTCTGCAAATAGGATAGCTTGTATAATAAATATACTTGTCGGCATTTTTTGCTTTAAGCCAAAGTTCTACCGTTTTTTCTTCTTTAAAAACCCGAATTAAAACATTGAAATCATTTGAGTCTATGCCTTTTTCTTTAAAATTTTTAGAGATAGCGCTCCATTTTTCTTTATAAGCTTGAGCTACATGTGGGTATTTTAGCTGTTGCTTTAAAAAAGCAGTTTGACCTACCGTGCAAAACGATAGTAACATAAAGCAAACAAAACTTTTAAGCATGATAAGCAAATTTAAGGTTTAACCTCAATTTTAAACAACTTATCTTTATCTACTTTTTTTACTCCTGCGTTATGATATAATTGTTTGCTAATCGCCCCATAAGGTGATGTAATTACTTCATCTTTAGCTGTTAGCCCTTCCAAAATTTGTATGTACTCATTGTCCTGTATGCCGGTTTTTACAAAAATAATTTTGGCTTTCCCATCTCGTAATACAAAAATACAGGCGCGTGGTTTTTTATTTTTCTCTTCTACTTTCTTTTCTTTTTTGTCAGATGATACTTCCACTTTTACGCCTCCATCTTCCGATGATGTACTTTCTGCGGCAACACCAATAGGTTTTTGTAAAGAATCAGTTCTGGTGGTTACTGCTTGTATAGGAATAGATAAAGCGTTTTTTACTTTACGGGTCAGTATCTCAACCGATGCACTCATACCGGGCCTAAATACAACTGGGTTTGTTTCTGTAATTAAGTCCTGATACGATTCGCGAAGCACCCTTATTTTTACCGTGTAATTAGTTACTTGGTCTGCGTTTATACCACTTGTGTTTGCTGAGTTGGCTACTTCGGTTACCAAGCCTCTAAATTTTCTATCCTGATAAGCATCAACCTCAATTAAAGCAGTATCGTTTTTATGCACGCGTATAATGTCGTTTTCATTTACATCAACATTTACTTCCATTTCGTTTAAATCGGCCAAACGCATAATTTCTGTACCCTCCATAGTAGCGGTACCAACCACACGTTCTCCTCGTTTTTTATTTAGTTTAGAAACCGTAGCATCAACAGGCGCATAAATAAATGTTTTTGCCAAATTGGTACTAGCTTCCTTTAAAGATGCTTGCACACCATTTATGTTAAACTCGGCACTTTTTACACTTTCTTCCAAAGCTTTAATTTGTGCTTTTCCGCTTTCATACTGAGCTTTAGACGCATCAAAATCTTGTTGTGAAATTACACCTTGGTCGAATAATTTTTTGTTGCGGTTATAATTTGTCTCAGTATTAATCAAATTTGCTTTTGCTTGCTCTAAAAGTGCCATGCTGTTTTGCATGCCCGATTTAGTACTGTTTACGGTTGCCGATGCACGCTCTAAAGCAGACTCATAAATATCGGGCTTAATGCGACAAAGCAAAGTACCTTTTTTTACACGGTCGCCTTCTTTTACGTACAATTCAACAATCTCTCCCGATACATCCGAACTTATTTTTACTTCTGTTTCGGGCTGTATTTTTCCGTTGGCACTTACAATTTCTGTTATGTTACGTAATGCAGGAAATTCAGTACTCACCGAAATTCCGTCGCTGCCCGAACAGGTTTTAAGCCCAACAATAATTCCGATAACTAATACGCCTGCTAAAATAATCCAGATATATCTTTTCATAATTTAAAATGATAAAGGTTTACCTTGATAATAATCTAAAACCTTTAATTTAAAGATAAAATCATACTTGGCATTAAGCATATCTGTTTCTGTTCTTAATGTGCGATTTTTGCTATTGTTATAATCAAAAGAGTTAATAACACCTGCATTAAATTTTTGTTCGGCATAACTGAAAGATTGCATAGATGTTTCGTAAGCTACTTTGGCAGATGTATATTTATTTAAAGCACCTTGGGCATCTGCATAGGCCTGCACAATAGTTTTATAAAGCTGTTGTTTAGCAATATCATAACCATATTTATTGTTTAGCATTTGCAATTTTGCGGTTTGTATACCTGAGTATGTTGATAATCCATTAAAAAGAGGAATGTTTAATGTAAAGGCAATACTTTTATTTAAGTTGTTGCCTAATTGTGCAGCCCAAGGTGTTTTTTCAGTAACTGTATTTACCGATGGTATATAAACTATATCATGACTAGTTTGAGTAATGCCTATAGCTTCCATAGTTGGTGTGCTGCTTACAACTCTTTGGTCAAGACCTGAATAACCTGTACCTAATGTTCCGGCAAACGAAAGAGAAGGGCTAATTTTTCCTCTTGAATAAGCTAGATTTTTCTCCGAACTTATTAAATTATATTCGGCACTTTTTATTTTATGTTGCGTTTTTAAAGCTGTTTGATATATATCACTTGGTTGATAAGCAGCTAAATCAGCAGCAGATAACTCAAAGGCAGGTTTTTCAATTGTAAAGCTGTTTAAAGAATCTAAATACAACAGTTGTTTTAATGCCAATAAAGCAAGGTTATAATTATTTTGTGCAGTTACTAAGCCATATTGGTCTGTAGCTAATTGCGCTTTAATATCGTACACGGCACTAAGAGCTGTTGCGCCCGCGTCAGCTAATTTTTGTGTGCGGTCTAATTGTTGCTGACTTATTTTTACTTGTTGTTCAGATACCTTTAATAATTCAATATTGTAAACAACCTGCAAAAAAGAAGAAGCCACATTAAGTGCTAAATCATTTTTTTGTTGTTCGTAATTCTCTTGGCTCGACATTAGAGCATACTGGTTTTTCTTTACATTATTATACTGCTGCATGCCGCTCCACAAAGTTACCTGTGCTTGTGCATAAAAGTTTTCTGACAAAATAGTATTGGTAGCAAACCTGTTAGTATATGGGTCAATTTTTTGTCCGTTATTATATGTATGATTCCCTCCCGCGTTTAACGATGGCAAAATAGTTGCCTTGCTTTGGGTATAATTTACTTTATTAATGTCGTTATTAACTTGACCTTGCTTTAAAGTGAGGTTATTTTTTAAAGCATAATCAATACACTGTTGCAAATTCCAACCTTGCGAAAAACCGCTGAAGCTGATAAAAGATAAAACAAATAAAATGACTGTTTTTTTCATATGATATAATTACTGTAAAAGTAAAAACAAGTAGCATATAATTTACACAGTTTAGTAAATGCGGAAATTTTTAGGGCTAAGTGGTTTTATGGATAGGTATATGTTACAATAAGCCCATTAAAGCAAGGTAACAAAAAACAAAAGGGGTAGCAAAAAACAGGCTATCAAACCTATCTAACACTCCGCCATGTCCTGGCATAAGGCTTCCACTATCTTTAACTCCTGCTAAACGTTTAAGCATAGATTCTACCAAATCGCCCAAGGTACCAAAAACAGCTACTATAACTGAAATGGCTATCCAATGTATTTGTGCCAATTGAGGAAACATGCTTGCTACAACAAAAGATAAACCGATACAAAAGGCAATGCCACCAAGAGTGCCTTCCCAGGTTTTATTGGGAGATATTTTTTCATAAAATTTATGTTTACCAAAAAAACTCCCCACAAAATAGGCTCCCGTATCGTTTAGCCAGATAAAGAAAATCATGCCAACTATTCTTTGTGGTTGGAAGACGTTTCTTACTTCTGCATAATCAAAATGCATAACCATTGAAATTAACATGCAGCAAGGAACAGTTACATATAATAGTGATAATAAAAGGTAGGCTACATTTTGTAAAGAAGATGTTTCTCTAAACAATTCTATAATAAACAAACAAAAGCAAAACACAACAAATAGTTGAGGTAAAAACTTTAAATAGTTTGGCATTTGTATAAAGGGGTACCATATAGTAATTAGTATGGCTAACAGATTTAATACATAACCAACTATCTTAGTGGGTTGTGCATTTAAGTTTTCACCTATCTTAAAAAATTCGTGTAAGCCAATAAAGCTAACAACTGTAAAAAAAAGAATAAATGATAAATAATTATACCAAACGCAACCCAACAACAGCGCCACAAATACTAATGCAGTTGTGGCGCGCGTGTAAAAGGTTTTAACGTTAAATGCCATTAAGCCTCAGTTGGTGTGCTGTTTATGGCGGCAGCCACTTCTTCTTTGTCAAAAGGGCGTTTACCAAAAATAAGCTCTAAATCATCACGGAAAATTACTTCTTTCTCCAATAATTTTTCAGCAAGTAAAGTTAGTTTAGCCTTATGCTCGGTTAAAAGTTCTTTAGTTTTAACGTAAGCTTTATCAATTAATTTTTTTATTTCTTCATCAATTGTTTGCGCTGTATGTTCGCTATAAGGTTTGCCAAACTGATACTCTTGTTGCCCACTGCTATCGTAGTAGCTTACATTACCAATTTTATCATTTAAACCATAGTATACAACCGATGCAAATGCCTGTTTAGTAATTTTTTCTAAATCGCTTAAAGCACCCGTACTAACACGACTAAACATAATTTCTTCTGCAGCACGTCCACCAAGGGCAGCACACATTTCATCAAAAATTTGATCCATGGTGTTTAATTGCCTTTCTTCAGGCAAGTACCAAGCTGCACCTAACGAACGACCACGAGGTACGATAGTAACTTTTACCAAAGGCGATGCATGTTCCAACATCCAGCTAACGGTAGCATGTCCGGCTTCATGAAACGCAATAACGCGTTTTTCCTGCGGAGTAATAATTTTGTTTTTCTTTTCTAAACCTGCAATAATACGATCTACAGCATCTAAAAAGTCTTGTTTTTCAACAAACTTTTTATCGTTACGGGCAGCAATTAAAGCTGCTTCGTTACAAATGTTAGCAATGTCAGCCCCACTAAAACCAGGTGTTTGTTTTGCCAAGAAATCAATGTCTAAATCTTTATCTAATTTAATTGGTTTTAAATGCACTTGGAAAATCTCTCTGCGTTCATTTAAATCAGGTAAATCAACATGTATTTGTCTGTCGAAACGACCTGCACGCATTAAGGCTTTATCTAAAATATCGGCACGGTTAGTTGCTGCTAAAATAATTACACCGCTATTAGACCCAAAACCATCCATTTCGGTTAAAAGCTGATTAAGGGTGTTTTCACGCTCATCATTTCCACCAAAAGACGCATTTTTACCACGGGCTCTACCAATAGCATCAATCTCATCTATAAAAATAATACAAGGCGATTTTTCTTTTGCCTGACGGAACAAATCTCTAACACGCGATGCACCAACACCCACAAACATCTCAACAAAATCAGAACCTGATAAAGAAAAGAATGGAACTTTAGCTTCGCCAGCAACAGCTTTTGCCAATAAAGTTTTACCGGTACCCGGAGGGCCTACCAATAAAGCACCTTTAGGTATTTTGGCTCCTAAATCAGTATATTTTTTTGGCGTTTTTAAAAAATCAACAATCTCTTTAATCTCAACTTTTGCGCCTTCTAAACCGGCAACATCGCTAAACGTAATGTTTACATTAATGTCTTTATCAAACAAAACAGCTTTGCTTTTTCCGATATTAAAAATTTGTCCGCCACCTGCACCGCCATTCATACGGCGCATAATAAACATCCATACAACAATCATCAAAACAATAGGCCATATCCAACCAAAATATTCGCCCCATTCGGTACGGTCTTCGCGTGTTGGGCTAATCATTTTATCTTCGGCAATTCCTGCTTTTTCTTGTACAGCATGCACCTTATCTAAAAATTTGTCAACACTTGGAATGTTGCCCTGTAATACAAACTGAGGACCCTGAATTGATTTAGGACTAGTAATATTATATTTACTGTACCTAAAAAGTGTTAAGCTGTCAGGGTTTACACGTATCTCAACTGTTTTTTCATTTACAATTGTAATAGATGTAACATCGCCCTTTGCAAGCATGTTTTGTTCGAAAAAAGTTTCGTTTACTTTACGCGTACCGCCACCAAAGCCGGCTCCATCTCCCAATAAAGTAATTGAAATAAGTACAATAATAATGATAGCGTAAATCCAATAAAAATTGAAACCGCCACCGCCACCGCCTTTGTTTGATGGCATACCACCTTTGCGTAAACGCTCGCGCATTTTTTCGAACTGGTCTTTTAACTCGTCATTATTTTTTTGAGAAGAAGGCTGAGGAGGCTTATTAGCAGGCGAGCTGTTTTCGGCAGATTTAGGTTCTTCTTTAATGTTTTCGCTCATAATTTTTATATGAATATTTTTTTATTTAAGTCTGGTAATTTCCGCATCAGCCCACAAATCTTCTAAACGATAAAAGTCACGGGTTTGTTGTTGAAACACATGCACCATAACATCTACGTAGTCTAACAAAATCCACTCAGAGTTTTCCCAGCCTTCAGTATGGAAAGGGCGCTCATTTAATTGTTTTTTTACAGTTTCTTCAACCGAAGAGGCAATAGAGTCTACGTGTGTAGAAGACTCGGCATCAGCAATCACAAAAAAATCAAACGATCTGTTTTTAATGTTGCTTAGGTCTAAAATAGTTATGTTTTTTGCTTTACGCTCTTCCAAACCATCTATAATACTATCTAATAATGGATTTTTAACTTTTAATTTAGGCTCTTCTTTTTTAACTACAGCTTTTTTTACAGCAACCTTTTTAACTACTGCCTTTTTAGCTATAACTTTTTTGGCTACCACTTTTTTAGCAGGAGCTTTTTTAACCACAACTTTTTTTGCCGCAGTTTTTTTAGCTGCTACTTTTTTTACCGAAACCTTTTTAGCAACCTTTTTTAGGGGTGCTTTTTTTACTGCTTTTTTAGCTGCAGTTTTTTTAGTGACTTTTGCCATATAATTTTTTACAAAAAACTTTATTTTTCACGCCAAGGCGTATCATGCAAAGATAACATTATTTTTGCCGTTAATGGATACACTCTTTATTGGTCAGCATATACTTGAGTTAGATGAAACCGAATCTACCAATACTTATGCCACTAATTTAATTAAAGAGATACAAGTTGCAGAAGGGGCCATTGTTTTTACTCATAATCAAACTAAAGGGCGTGGACAAGTAGGCAACACCTGGCAGGCTGAAAGCGGTAAAAACCTTACATTTTCGCTTGTTTTACACCCCAATTTTCTGACGGTAGATAAGCAGTTTTATTTAAGCAAAATAACTTCACTGGCCGTTTTTGGCATGCTGACAGATTTTTTAAATACAAGCCTTTATGACATAAAAATTAAATGGCCTAATGACATTCTGGTAAACGATAAAAAGATAGCAGGCATCTTGATTGAGAATATTTTACGAGGCAATTTCATACAAAACTCTGTAATTGGGGTAGGAATAAACATTAACCAGCAAAGTTTTAATAATGTAGATAAATTGGCTACCTCACTTGGTATCTTGCTTCAAAAAGATTTTAATTTGAGGGAAATGCTTTGTGTTTTCTGTAAGCATTTTGAAGCGCTTTATTTATCTCTTAAACAAAATAATTTTAGTAAAATAAGTCATGCTTATTTTATACAGCTGTATAAGTTTGAAGAATGGGCTGTTTACCAATCAAAAAACCAAAAATTTACAGCAAAAATCACTAAGGTTGAAGAAAATGGCTTATTAATACTTACTACGGAGCAGAATGAGCTGTTAAAATTTAATTTTAAAGAGGTTCAGTTAATTGGGTAGTTTAAAGCTTGCATAAAATTTCGGCAGCTTTTTCTAATGTCTCATCTTTTTTAGCAAAGCAAAAACGCAGTAGTTTATTATCAATATTTTCATGATAAAAAACGGATAGGGGTATAGAAGCCAATTTATGTTCTTTGGTTAAACGTATAGCAAAATCAACATCTTTTTCATCGCTTATAGCATTATATTTTAATAACTGAAAATAGGTTCCGGTACTTTGTTCGTATGAAAATTTAGAGCCTTTAATTAGTTTAATAAAATAATCACTTTTTTGTTTATAAAAACTTTTTACTTCTAAATAGGTGTCTTTATCTTTTAAAAAATCAGCCAAAGCCAATTGTATTGGGTGGTTAACAGCAAACACCAAAAACTGATGCACTTTTCTAAACTCGGCCATTAAAGTAGCAGGAGCACATACATAACCAATTTTCCAACCGGTTGTATGTACTGTTTTCCCAAAAGAAGAAACTAAAATGCTGCGGTCGGCTAAACCTTTATAACGAGCCACGCTTTGATGAGGTTCAGCAGTAAAGCACATATGCTCATATACTTCGTCACTCAAAACAATAATATCGGTATCATGAGTTAATTTTTCTAACTCAGCCATATCTTTAACAGAAAGTACAGTCCCGCTAGGGTTATGTGGGCTATTAATAATAATCATCCTAGTACGGTGACTAATTATTTTTCTAACCGCATTCCAGTCAATCGAAAAATCTTTTGGATTTAGTTGAATATAAATGGGTGTTCCTCCATTCATTTCAATGGCTGGCGTATAACAATCGTAAGCCGGTTCAAACACAATTACTTCATCGTCTTCTTTTACAAAGGCAGAAATGGCAGTATATATAGCCTGGGTTGCTCCGGCAGTAATGGTTATTTCAGTTTCGGGGTGGTAAGAGGTTTTATATAAGCCCTCAACTATGATAGAAATTTGTTCGCGTAAAGGTAAAACGCCCTGCATAGGCGCGTACTGGTTAAAACCACTTTTCATATAATGATTAACCAATTCAACTAACTTATCTGAACAAGAAAAATCAGGAAATCCCTGAGAAAGATTAATGGCTTTATTTTCTTGCGCCAGTTTACCCATAGTTGTAAAAATAGTGGTACCAACGTTAGGTAACTTAGAGTTTATGAGGTTTTTATATGAAATCATCGCTAATGTATAAAACCCCAATATTAAATATTTGCTTTGTATTTAGCATTAAATTTTTAATAAACCTTATTATTTAATGGTTGCTATTTGTTCTGTTTAGTAGTAAATAAACAAAGTCTATATGTCAACTAAAATAATTCGGCTAAATTAAATATGCGGCGTGTTTTTTTCTTTTACATTTGTGCCTGAAAAATTAACTCCACAGTGAGCACCACCCATACCGACCACATCAACAAAGTTTCACTCGGCGGTCTTATAGTTACTTTAGGAATCATTTACGGAGATATAGGTACATCACCCTTATATGTAATGAATGCCATTATTGGTAATGAAGCCATTCAAACAGATATTATTTTAGGGGGTATATCCTGTATCTTTTGGACATTAACTTTACAAACCACTATTAAGTATGTTTTTTTAACCCTTAATGCTGATAATAAGGGTGAAGGAGGAATTTTTGCTTTATATGCATTAGTACGTCGATTTAAAATTAAATGGTTAATCGCCCCTGCCATTATTGGCGGAAGTGCTTTGTTAGCGGATGGCATTATTACCCCCCCCATCTCTATCGCATCTGCTGTTGAGGGTTTACGGGCATTTAAACCGGAAATAAACACAGTTCCCATTGTTATTGGAATTTTAATCGGATTATTTTCTATACAGCAATTCGGAACAAAATTTTTAGGTCGTTTTTTTGGACCTATGATGCTCACCTGGTTTTTAATGTTAGGGGTATTAGGTTTTATGCAGCTTGTTACCAATGTAAGTGTATTAAAGGCTTTTAATCCGTATTACGCTATTCATTTATTATCTATACACCATGAAGGTTTTTTTGTTTTAGGCGCTGTATTTCTTTGTACAACAGGTGCTGAGGCTCTGTATTCTGATATGGGACATTGCGGCCGTAATAATATACGTGTAAGCTGGATTTTTGTAAAAAGCATGTTAGTGCTTAATTATTTTGGACAAGGTGCTTTTTTAATTAAGCATAGCGGACAAACATTGGCTGAAATTGGTGGCGCATCTATCAATCCGTTTTATTTAATAATGCCCGAAAAGTTTTTGCCTGTAGGCATTGTTATAGCAACTGTATCTGCTGTAATTGCTTCGCAAGCTTTAATTAGTGGCGCATATACGTTAATTAACGAAGCTATGCGATTGAATCTTTGGCCAAAAGCCTTAGTAAAATATCCTACCGAGTTACGTGGACAGCTTTATATTCCATCTATCAATTGGTTATTACTGGCTGGTTGTATTATGATAGTGCTTAAATTTAGAGAGTCGTCTAATATGGATGCTGCCTATGGTTTATCCATTATAGTCTGTATGCTCATGACAACCCTGTTACTCTTCCATTATATGTGGATGAAAAAGTACAATCACTTTCTGGCAATAATGGTCATTAGTGTTTATATGCTTATCGAACTTAGTTTTCTTTACGCCAATCTGGCCAAATTTATGCATGGTGGTTATGTAACTTTATTTATTGCTTCTATTTTAATTTCTATAATGGCTGTGTGGCATGCGGCTAAAAAAATTGGAAGTCGTTATACCGAGTTTGTTAAAGTAGATAAATACAAACATGTATTGGCAGAATTAAGCAGAGATTTAACCATCCCAAAATATGCAACCCATTTAGTTTATTTAACCAGTGCAGGGCATTACGATGAAATAGAATCCAAGGTTATTTATTCTATTTTACAAAAACGCCCTAAGCGTGCCGATTTGTATTGGTTTGTGCATGTTGATGTAGTTGATGAACCTTATAGAATGGAGTATCGTGTACATGAAATAATGAAAGATGATGTTATACGTGTTGATTTTAAATTAGGGTTTAGGGTTGCCCCAAAAATTAATTTAATGTTCAGAAAAGTAGTGCAAGATTTGGTTAAAGCTAATGAAGTTGATATAACCAGTCGTTATGAATCGCTTAACCGAAATAATGTAATAGGTGATTTTAAATTTGTACTTACCGAAAAATTCCTTTCGTACGATAATGATTTACCTTGGAAAGAACGGATCATTTTAGACATTTACTTCTTCTTACGAAAATTTAGCGTTGGCGAGTCTCGTGCCTTTGGTTTAGATAGTAGTTCTGTAAAAATCGAAAAATTCCCATTGGTTCTTACACCTACAAGAGATTTCCCTCTTAAACGTATCGATTAATCCAACCTTTTTCTCTTATTTAAGTGCTGAGGTTCTTAAATGAGTCAGCTCATACAATTTTACTATTTTAGCACACCTTAATTTTTTGTTTATGAAGAAATTTTTTCTTGCTCTTGTAATTATCTCATCTGGTTTAAAAGTTGTTGCCGACGAAGGCATGTGGCTGCCTTTTTTATTGCAACAACTTAACGAAAAAGATATGAAAAAAAACGGCTGCAAACTTTCAGCTAAAGATATTTATGATGTAAATAACACATCATTAAAAGATGCTATTGTACAGTTTGGTGGCGGTTGCACTGCCGAAATAATTTCTGATAAAGGATTAATTTTAACTAATCACCATTGTGGTTTTTCATCTATAGCATCACATAGCAGCGTTGATAAAGATTATTTAACCAATGGTTTTTGGGCTATGAATGGTAGTGAAGAACTAACAAACCCCGGCTTAACTGCCATGCTTATTGTGAAAATTGAGGATGTAACAACACAGGTAAACGTGGGTGTTATAGCTAATCTTTCCGAAAAAGAGGTAGATGCCATTCAACAAAAAAATATAAAACAAATTGCTGCTGATTTTACCAAAGGCACAAAGTATGAGGCTTTTATAAAACCTTTTTTTTATGGCAATCAGTTTATTTTATTTGTAACACAAACTTTTAAAGATGTGCGTTTAGTGGGTGCGCCGCCATCATTTATTGGAAAGTTTGGTGGCGATACTGATAATTGGATGTGGCCACGTCACACAGGCGATTTTTCTATATTCAGAATTTATGCTGATAAGAATAATGAGCCGGCAGAATACGCAGCAGATAATGTTCCATACAAACCAAAAAAATCTTTAACTATTTCCATGAAAGGCGTTAATGAAGGTGATTTTACAATGGTATATGGTTTTCCGGGGCGAACTCAAGAGTATCTTTTTAGTGATGCGGTTGATATAACAATGAATGAAAGTGACCCAGCCAAAGTTGCCTTACGTGAAAAAAGATTGGGCATTATGAATCAGTTTATGAAAACAAATGACACCACTAGAATAGCTTACGCATCTAATTACGCATCGGTTGCCAATTACTGGAAAAAATGGATGGGCGAAATGCAGGGCTTAAAAAAGTTTGACGCGGTTAATAAAAAAATTGAGTTTGAGAAGAAATTTATGGAATTGCTTTCATCTGACCCTGCTGAAAAAGAAAAGTTTAATAAAGTGTTTACCGATTTTCATTCGCTATATGCAAACTACCGCGTGTATCAAAAACAAATGGATTATTATAGCGAATGTTTGTTGGGTATAAATGCGTTAACGGCAGCCCGTGCAGGAGAAAAATTTGTATCCTCACTTAAAGGAAAAACGGATGATGAAAAGCAAAAAGAGTTTGCTAAAACTTTAGAAAATACCGAGCGTTTTTTTAAAACTTATAACAAAGGCATGGATAAAACCATTTGCAAAGCTATGCTAGAAATGTACGTGCAAGGTGTAGATAAAAAACTACGCGTTCTTGCACTCGATTCATTGCTTAATGTTTATCAAAACAAATACGATGTTATTACTGATAAAATTTATAACGAGTGCATTTTTATTAATAAGGATAAATATTTAACTGCGCTAAAAAATGCTTCGGTAAATGACTTGGAAAACGATTTGGTTTATAAGCTTTGGAAAAGCATAGCGACTTATTATAATACAAATGTAATTCCGCAATACGCGTTTATAGATGCACAATTAAATACGCTTTACAAACAATATGTAGATAAACTTACAAAAGTATATAAAGACAAAAAGTTTTATCCCGATGCAAACTCAACTTTACGTATAACTTACGGAAAGGTAAAAGGATATAAACCCAGAGATGGTGTTGTTTATACGTACTACACAACTTTAGATGGTATGATGGAAAAAGAAAACCCTAATGATGATGAGTTTATTGTGTTTCCTAAAATGAAAGATTTGTACAATAAAAAAGATTACGGAAAGTATGCCGATAAAGATGGAACTTTGCATATGTCGTTTATAGCTACAAATCATACAACAGGTGGTAACAGTGGCAGCCCTGTTTTAAATGCAACCGGAGAGTTAATTGGCACTAATTACGATAGGGTGTGGGAAGGCACTATGAGCGACATTATGTATAACCCAAACATTTGCCGCAATATTACGTTAGATGTGCGCTATACTTTATTTGTAGTTGATAAATATGCTGGAGCGGGTTACTTACTAAATGAAATGAAATTGGCGCAATGAGTTGGTTGCAAAAAATAGCGGCAACGGATAAGGGAATAAATCTTACTAACATGGTTTTAATGTTGTTAAGTACAGTTATTGCTTTTATTATTCCGTTTAAGCTTTTTTTGTTTGTGTATGCGGTGCTTGGTCCACTTCACTATCTCACTGAAATTTCATGGCTTGATAAAAAAAACTTTTTTATCAAACAGAAAACACAAATTTGGCCTTATATAGTTATAGCCTTACTGCTTACAGTTGCCATATTTAATGAAAAATCAATATTGAGATACTATTCAGTAAGTTTAATTATCTGTGTAGTAGTTTACACGTTATGTTTGGTTTTCTCTGGTAAAAACAGTGTGGCATTATTAGTGTCACTTCTTGTTTTAATCATAGCCCTAGTTATAAAAGCAGATAAGATTATGTTTTTAATTCTGGCTTTCGGTATTTTTTTACCAACTATAATACACGTATTTTTATTTACCGGCTTATTTGTTTTGCAAGGCGCGCTTAAAAATAAAAGCGTTACTGCTTTTATTTCGTTAGCCGTATTTATTGCTTGTGCTGTAAGTTTTGCATTTATTCATGTACCAAACGCAGAAATATTATCGGTAGCAGAAAAAGGGTACATACAAAAATATTTTAGCATTATTAATCAATCATTGGCTAGTGTATTTAATATTAGTTTTAGTAGAAATAGTAATGATATTTTTGAAATGCCCGCACTTATTGCTGTTCAGCGCTTTATTGCATTTGCGTACACTTATCATTATTTAAATTGGTTTTCTAAAACCTCGGTTATTAAATGGCACGATGTTTCTAAAAGTAGGTTAGGCGTAATTGCAATCCTTTGGCTTGTATCGGTAGTATTTTATTATGTTGATTTCCGCTTAGGGTTTATGGTGTTGTTTTTATTAAGCATGGTACATGTTTTTTTAGAACTACCACTTAATGTACATTCGGTAAAGGGCATTATAACCGGAATAAAAAACCACTAACCTTTATTTTCTTTCTTTAATTTTTTGGCGGTGCTTTAAACCCCAATCGCGAAGGGCCATAATAACTTCATCTAAAGTAGTGCCGTAAGCCGTAAGCTCATACTCAACACTTACAGGAATAGTATCATAAACCGTACGTGTAACTAAAGCATTTACCTCTAACTCTTTTAGTTCTTTTGAAAGCATTTTGGCTGTTATGCCAATTATTTCACGATGCAATTCTTTAAAACGTTTATTACCATGTATTAAAGCAATTATAATCGGTATTTTCCATTTACCACTTAAAACATATAAAGCATCTTGTACGGGCAGTAAACTTTTAGAACACTCAGTGGTACTTAGTTTGCTTGGATTTTGTAAAAAATTTTTAGCCATTTTGTAATTATTTAAGAATTAAATAATACACAAAGATAAGTTGTTTGACCCAATTTTATTGTAGGTTTACAAAAGTATATCGGTATCCTTTAGTATATCGGTTACTAAAGTATACTTAATGTACATACATTTGTATCAATAAAAACAAAAAATTATGTCAACAACCAAATGGGCATTAGATGCCACACACTCGGAAGTGCAATTTAAAGTAAAACACTTAATGATTTCAACTGTTACGGGATCTTTTAAAAAGTTTGATGCTACAGTAGAAACTAATGATGAAGATTTTACAACGGCAAAAATTAATTTTTCTGCCGATATAGATTCTATCACCACTAATAACGAGCAAAGAGATGGCCACTTAAAAACAGGTGATTTTTTTGATGCGGCTGCCCACCCACAAATAAAATTTGAAGGTTCGAAACTTGAAAAAGTAACTACTGAAAATTATAAACTGCATGGCAACTTTACTATTAAAGGTGTTACTAAACCTGTTGTATTAGATGTAGAATTTGGTGGTATAGCTAAAGACCCTTGGGGCAACACGCGTGCCGGTTTTTCAATTAATGGAAAAATAAATCGTCAGGATTTTGGAGTGAGTTTTGGTGCTGTAACCGAAACCGGCGGACTTGTAGTTAGTAACGATGTATCGTTGCACAGTAATATAGAATTTGTAAAACAAGCGTAAAAAAATAAAACATAATAAATAACCTAAAAAACAAAAAACACACAATGAAAAAAATCACAATTCTTGCTTCGGCAGCAGCCTTTATGTTATCATTTACAACACTAGCACAAAATGCATACACTATGGATAAAGCTCACTCTTCGGTTGGGTTTACCATTACGCACTTATCTATTTCTGATATAGATGGATCTTTTAAAACATTTGATGCTAAATTAACATCTTCTAAAGAAGATTTTTCGGATGCTACTTTCGATTTTACAGCAGATGTAAACAGTATAAATACTGATAATGACAAACGTGATGGCCATCTTAAATCACCAGATTTTTTTGATGCAGCTAAATTTGCTACACTTACATTTAAAAGTAAAACCGTAAAAAAAGGGGAAGGAAATAAATATACTATTATTGGCGATATGACTATGCATGGCGTAACCAAAATGGTTAGTTTTGACGCTGTTATAAGAAGTGGTGTTAACCCAATGAGTAAAAAAACTGTTGTAGGTGTTAAAGTAAGTGGCACAGTTAATCGTTCTACTTTTGGTATTGGTGCAACAATGCCCGGCACTATGTTAAGCGAAGATGTTATAGTAAGAGGAAGTGCAGAATTTTCTAAGAATTAATCTTAATAAAATTATATCGTAAAAAAGGCCGCTCTGTTTTTCAGGGCGGCCTTTTTATTTAATGTAATTTGTGTTTAGTTAGCAACTCCACCACCTTCGGCAGCGGGCGTTGCATTTTGTGCTTTAAAGGCAGAAAAATCAAATAGTAAAGTAAACCTTAATGTGTTTTGTAAAGGGTTACGTTGTGTAAGTGGTGTTAAGTAACTCATATCAATGCTAAACACACTATATTTTACACCTAATCCAAAAGTTACATACTGACGGTTACCTTGATATTTATTTTCATAATAGTATCCGGTTCTAAAAGCAAGTAAATTATTATACCAATACTCTAAACCGCCCGAAGCTCTAATTTCTTGTAATTCTCCAACAGCACCATTAGGTGAGTCTGAAAAAGAACCAATCATGCCTGATGTTATACTTCTGTATGGGTCTTTACCCTTTGCAATTAAATAACCTCCATTCCCATCAGGAATTCTATTTCCTTGTGCATCTAATTGCCATATTGGTGGACTTGGTACTAATAGTTTAGTAGCATCTGCTAAAATGGTAATTGTATTGTACTCATCTAAATGTATTTTAAAACCACCACCTATACGTAATTGAGTTGGTAAAAAACTTTGCGAAGAGGCATCTGCATTATCAGTATAGGATATTTTATTTCCTATATTCGATATATTTACTCCAAAGCTTGCTTCACCTTTTTTCTCTCCAACATCTAATTTTTTACTATGATAATAACAAGAAACGTCTACAGCAAACGCTCGCCCCGGGTGTGTAGTAGTAGAACTTCCGGGTAAAGGAATACTATTTGTTAGGTTTGAATTTATATAACGCATAGCTATACCCACCGAAAAATGTTGGCTAAGTTTTTGGCTATACCCAAGGTCAAAAGCAAACTCATTAGGTTTATAAGTTCCAATTGCATTTCCTGTATTGT